>Ga0209185_1001142_pt1 | contig 24502 bp, 20 predicted proteins | sample SidtaG_2_FD_187425 | JGI IMG/M metagenome (GOLD analysis project Ga0209185, IMG submission 187425) | Marine algal microbial communities from Sidmouth, United Kingdom - Sidmouth_Asex2 metaG (SPAdes) (version 2) | ecosystem: Host-associated > Algae > Red algae > Unclassified | place: Sidmouth... | reverse complement strand
CACCAGAAACAAGCTCTTTAACAAGCCAAAAAAATATATGATAGTGAAAGCTTAAAAGCTTTATTACCACAAAGTGAAAAGGAAAATATTATCAAAACTTATAGTTTTTCAAGTCCAAAAGAAAATTGGGATATTGCATTTGCTATAAAAGCATCAAAAGAAAACTATTTTGTTCCTCCTCCAATATCATACACACAAGGTCAACAATTGAATAGCATAGTAGCCTGAATATTAGCTTCTTCATATCTATACAGAAAAAACTTTCTATAGCTATGGAAAGAAATTAAATATCTCTTTAGATTCTAAAGATGGGATAGTAGCCGAACTTCTACAAGATAGTTTATTTAAGATAAATCAATCTACAAAAACATATAAACTGGACAAAGCGACCTGTAAGTTTAAAAATGGAATAGCTTTAGGTTCAGGAATGTCATACTCTAATCTCAAATACTTTTTTATAAATTATTTTGTCTCTAATGAAGAGATAAGTATAAATAATCTTGAACCTTTTGAGCAGGAAAGATACCCACAAGAAGATGAACATCTCCAATTTTTACCTAATATACCTGAATTATTGCGAAAGTAGACTTTTGCTTTTTGTAAATTGACTCATTTATCATAAACATTTTGGAGAAGCCAACAATGCCTACATGGGTATTTTTGGCTTTTTATTTTCCTTACAACCCCTACCCTACATAAAAAAACGCCCATCACTTCAAGAAAGTAATGGGCGTTTTCAATTGTTTTGCGTTATTTACTAAACTTCCTCCTCGCCTTCCTCCGTCTCTTTCACATACTCAATTGGCGTAATCATCGGCAAGTCCATTAATTTCTTTTCTTCCTGGCTGACGCTAAAAAAACGTAAGATACCGCCCGACGCTTCCGCTATTTGACGGGCAAAACTTACAAGTGTTCTATAGTATTCACTTGCAAAAACTGGGTCAATTTTGGGCAATATTTCATTCAATCCTGATAATTCATCAGCAATCTGTTGGGTGCGTTCTTTCGCATTGTTGGGAAATGCAGCAATCATTGAATTTACTTTTTCTGGATAGCTTTTTTGTACTTGTTGATAAAGGTGCTGTATGTCTTCAGAATTTGCATCGTTATAGCTTCTGATGTGGGTCAATTTTTCGCCCCATGCTTTTTCTTCTTCGTCAATATTATCGTCGGCGCCTGCAATTAAGATCATTACCATTGGGATGGCATCTTTTATTAAATTGATTTCTTTTTCTGACAAATTAGATAAATACTTCATAAGTAATTTAATATTTTTAATTTTATAATGTTTTTCTTTTGGAGAGAACGGTTTGTCTTTCATCGTCACGCACGGGCCCGCTGTTCGTTCTTATGGTGGCTGCTGCACAAAGATGTAAGGCATCTTCAAGATGCCTTACATCTAATGCCAACGCTCGCCACCATACCACTACCATCAGGTCTATTTTGGAAGAAATAACCATTGTCCTCTGTATTATATAACCGTTATTTTCACTTTTTCGTTTTATATATGACAAAGATATTCTGAAAGTTTTGATTTTAATAGAGTTATCCTGTATCTTGTTTCCCTTTCTGTCAATATTTTTATTAGTTCTTAGTGCTGTGGTGCGGTAGTGCTGAGGTTTTTTCATAAGGCTCTAAAGCGAAAAGAGTAAAATTCCGTTAAATTCTTACGATCTTTGTAGTTAAAAGAGAAAAAGCCCGTAATAGAGGTTGCGACAGTGAAAAATAGACCCGATGGTAGTGGTATGGTGGCGTGGTAGGGGCAGACCCATGTGTCTGCCCGCAGCGCAGGCCAGCCACCATAAGAACGGACAGCGGGACCATACATAACGACGAAGAACTCAACCGTTCTCTCCTTAAAAATAAAATAAAAAAATCATGCAAAACGGTCATCATACTCAAAAACAAAAGGACATTCCACACGAAAGTGGTGTGTATCACGTAACAGGCGAAGCGGTGTATGCCGATGATATATTGGTTAATGAGAAGCTTTTGCATGGGCGAGTGTATTATAGCCCACATGCCCATGCCCGTATTTTGTCATACGATTTGAGCGAAGCACAGGCTTTGGAAGGTGTTGCCACAATTTTGACATACAAAGACATTCCTGGCGAGAATCAAATGGGCCCAATTGCCCATGATGAGGAAGTTTTGGCGGTAGATACCGTTACTTTCATTGGGCAAGCCATCTTTTTGATTGCAGCAAAAGACGAAGCGACGGCGGTGGCTGCCGAAAGATTGATAAAAATCGAATATGAGGCACTTCCGACGGTTTTAACAATTGAGGAAGCCATGAAAAAGGGCGATGAACAGCTTATTGCGCCTCCACGATTGATTGCAAGAGGTGACGCAGAATTTGGCTTTACACAGTCAACACATACAATCGAAGGAACACTTGATGTCGGTGGGCAAGAACATTGGTATTTGGAGACGCAGACGTGTTTGGCAATTCCTGGGGAGGGCGACGAGATGCAGGCGATTAGCTCGACTCAACATCCAAGCGAAACACAGGCGTTGATTGCGGAGGTTTTGGAGATTCCTAAGATGGAAGTCGAAGTACAAGTCCGTCGGATGGGTGGCGCATTTGGCGGAAAAGAAACACAAGCAAATCATATCGCTATTTGGGCATGTTTGATGGCAAAAAAGACGAAATGTCCTGTCAAAATTCGCTTGTTTAGGGACGATGACCAAAAAATGACGGGAAAACGCCATCCGTACCTTATCAATTATAAGGCTGGTTTTGATGATACAGGCAAAATCATTGCCGCTACTTTCGATATTAATGCCAATGCAGGCTCAAGTATGGATTTGTCAATGGCAGTATTGGAACGGGCGATGATGCATGCGGACAATGCATATTATATTCCAAATATACACATTACTGGACGTGCTTGGAAAACAAATTTACCCTCGAATACGGCTTTTAGAGGATTTGGAGGACCACAAGGTATCGCTGCAACCGAGACGATTTTGGACCGCATCGCTCGCTATTTGGGCAAAGATTCCAGTAATATCCGCTATGTCAATTTTTATGGAATTAATGAAAGAAATACAACACCTTACCAACAAGTTGTAGAAAACAATCGTTTGTATATGCTTTGGGACGAAATTTTGGCGTCGTCAAATTATGTCGCCAAACGAAAAGCGGTCAATGCCTTCAACGAAAAAAACGAGTTTTATAAAAAAGGATTGGCGTTGACGCCTGTAAAATTCGGTATCTCGTTTACAACTTCTTTCCTCAATCAAGCTGGTGCCTTAGTCAATGTCTATAAGGATGGAACGATTTTGGTCAATCACGGTGGAACGGAAATGGGACAAGGTTTGCACACAAAAATCAAGGGAATTGCTGCTGCGGAAATGGGCATTCACCCAGAACAAGTAAAAGTAACCGCAACCAATACCTCGAAAGTCCCTAATACCTCGGCAACGGCTGCGTCGGCTGGGACGGATTTAAATGGGATGGCGGTCAAAAATGCCGTCGATAAAATCAAATCTCGCATCACGCCTACTGCCATCAAATTATTGAAGGACAAAGAAATTGAGACCAATGAAGCAAACCTCGTTTTTAAAAATGATGTAATTTATTGTAAAAAACATCCGAAAGAAACGGTAACTTTTAAAGAGGTCGTTTTACAATCCTATTTCAATCAAATTAGTTTGAGTGCAACGGGCTTTTACAAAACGCCTGATGTTCATTTTGATAGAGTCAAAGGCGTTGGAAAACCCTATCATTATTTCTCTTTTGGTCTGGCAGTTACAGAAGTGACCGTCGATACGTTGACGGGACATTATGTGAATGACCGCACGGATTTACTCCACGATGTGGGCGAGTCGCTCAATGAACGTGTAGATATTGGACAAGTCGAAGGTGGTTATATTCAAGGTGTCGGTTGGTGTACTACGGAGGAATGCAAATGGGATGATAAAGGGAATTTGCTCAATCATTCGCCCGATACCTACAAGATTCCAGGCGTACAGGATATTCCGAAGGATTTCAGAACGCACCTCTTAAAAAATGCCCCAAATCCCAATACCATTCGTCGAAGCAAAGCAGTGGCAGAACCGCCGTTTATCTTGAGTTTTGCATGTTGGTTGGCGATTAAAGATGCCATTTCCTCTATTGGCAATCACAAGTTTGAACCAGAATTCTCTTTACCTGCGACGAATGAGGTGATTTTGTTGTCGGCGGAGAAATTGCGTTTGTTGGTGAGGGAGGATGTTGTTGTTTGAGTGGTTCTTGGTGCTGTAGTGCTGTGGTGCTGTGGTTGTGAGTGGGCAGGGTTTTTCTCTGCTCGCTGCTCTCTCCTCTCTGTTCTGGCAGCGAAGCGTTCTAATAAGGAAAATCTGTGTAATCACACTTCCATTTTTGCAAAACGGTATCTATACCATAACGCTACAAAATGAAGGTGAAATGCTTCAATCAAAAATGGTTGTTTTTTAGATTATTCTTTTCTCGTTTTAGTCATTATTGACCCAATACAACTATTGATATACACATTGGGAATTAATAAAAGTCCAATAGCGTTTAAACCATGTAAAATAGCCTCGATAGCAGCGTTATAGCTTATTTTGGTGCTGTAGTGCTGTAGTGCTGTGGTTCTTGGTTCGGTTCTTACGTGATTTGTGGGTTTTTATTATAAGCTATAGTAGCGTATAGCGAGACCCTGCGCCACGACGAAGCTCCAAACCTTTCGCTCCAAATAAGCATATATCAATATTGACCAGTACAATCATTGACTTTCCTCTGCAATGTTCATTTCAATACAAAAACCACTAAAACGAAACTAGCTCATCATCCCCACATACTCCTGATAAAAATGCGGAATCGTCTCAATCCCCTTATAGTAATTGAACAAGCCATAATGCTCATTAGGCGAGTGAATCGCGTCAGAATCCAGTCCAAAACCCATCAAAATTGTCTCAACGCCCAATTCTGCCTTGAACATCGCCACAATCGGAATACTCCCACCATCCTTTGTCGGAATAGGTCGTTTACCAAACGCCTTTTCATACGCATTGGCAGCAGCCTTATAAGCAATCGAATCAATAGGCGTCACCGCAGGCTCACCGCCATGATGAGGCTTTACCACCACCTTAACCGATTTAGGAGCGATGCTTTCAAAGTGTTTTTGGAATAAGTCCGTAATTTCTTTTGAAACTTGATTGGGCACCAAACGCATCGAAATCTTCGCAAACGCCTTAGAAGGCAAGACCGTTTTTGCCCCTTCGCCAGTATAACCACCCCAAATACCATTGACATCTAAAGTCGGACGAATACTTGTTCTTTCAGACGTACTATAATCCTTTTCCCCCTGCACGTCCTCAATCTCCAAATCTTTCTTATAATCGTCCAAACTAAACGGCGCTTTTGCCATTTCCGCCCGTTCAGTCGCTGATAATTCCGCCACTTTATCATAAAAACCAGGAATCGTCACCCGATTATTTTCATCGTGCATCGAAGCAATCATCTTACAAAGCGTATTCACAGGATTCGCCACAGCCCCACCATACACACCCGAATGCAAATCTCGGTTGGGTCCAGTCACTTCCACCTCCACATAACTCAATCCACGCAAACCCGTCGTAATTGACGGCACATCATTGGCAATCATCGACGTATCCGAAATCAACACCACATCACATGACAATTTATCCTTATTTGCCATCACAAACGGACCTAAATTGTCAGAACCAACCTCTTCTTCTCCCTCAATCATAAATTTCACATTACACGGCATTCCCCCGTTTTTCATCATTGATTCAAAGGCTTTTATGTGCATATAGAACTGTCCTTTGTCATCACATGCACCTCGGGCATAGATTTTGTTATCTTTTATAACAGGTTCAAATGGCGGCGAATCCCACAATTCGTAAGGATCCGCAGGTTGTACGTCATAATGACCATACACCAAGACCGTTGGCAAAGCAGGATCGACGAGCTTTTCGCCATAAACGATAGGATAGCCTTTGGTCGGACACAATTCGACATTATCCGCACCCGCATCTATCAATTTTTGCTTTACAAATTCGGCTGTTTCAAAGACATCATCTCTGAATTTAGGGTCAGCACTTACAGAAGGAATTTTTAACAAATCCAACAATTCGTTCAAAAAACGTTCCTTATTATTTTCTAAATAGGTAGTTAAGTTTTCCATATGGGTATTTTTTTTGGGCAAAATTAGATTTTAAAATTGAGAAATGAGATAAAAAACACTTTTTTGATTAAATTTAAAGCCTTTTTTAAATAATGTTTTTTAGGAGAGAACGGTAAAGAGCTTCGTCGTGACGGAACTCCCTGCTATTCGCTATTATGGCAGCCAACGCTCCAATATTATTTACGATAAGTATCTTCATATAGTTATCTACGTATAAGCCTTACATTGCCATACCGCTACTATCAGGTCTATATTAGACAGAATATACCCTATTGATCTGTTATTAGCAAAAACAGAAAACAATGGAGAAGCTTATTCTAATAATAGGATTACTTATACTAAATCACCCAATAATAGCACAAATAGCAGCAGAAGATAGCGTCATCAATAAAGCCAAAAAAGACATTTATTCAGAAAAGCCTTATGACGGTACAGAAAATTTTTTAGGAGAAAATCCGCAAAAATACATCGGACAAACCCTACAAGTCAAGGAAAAACTACCCTCAAAAAGGGAAGAAGGCTACAAAGGATTTGTCATTAACCAAAACAAGCCACTCACCAATTTTATAAATAGTTATAAAGGTGAAGGAAATTACAACTCAATCTATGAAGCATTAGCAGGCAAATATTTTGAGGTCATAGATGTTCAACGACATCCAGAAGCCATTGTCAATAGTGCCACCTATGGAAAGACTTATTTTTTAACCTTAAAAGCAAAAGAAAATGGAGATACCCTATATTATGTCTATGAAAGCGATAAATTACACGATTTTCCTTTCCTTGTCTCCAAATTCTACCAAACACAAATAAACAATCTAATAGGACAACACTACGTATTCACTAATACTGTTTTAGAAAACATCACAAATATTGAAACAAGAAAAAAAATCAAACAAATACCAAGTCAAGTATGGGAATGCATTGATTTGCAAGTAATAGAACATACCAAAGAGGAGGTGTCCTCTTTTTATGCATTGGCTTTGATACTCATAAACCCATTAGGCGAAAAAGCATATCTGCTACACGAATCATTTTTGGGCAAAAAAACTTTTTCACCCAAAATAAAAATTAAAGATTGGAGCAAACCAATGAGGATTTATACTCAATTGGAAGCCAAAACCTACGAAACAAAATTTGGGCAAAGAAACTGGCTTAGAATATTGGATGGTACGATTGCAGAAGGCTTTACCAAAGAAATGGTTTTGCTTGCTTGGGGCGAGCCTATAAATACAAAAAAAGTATCTTATGGCTCAAAATGGACATATTCTGCTAACAAAAAAGTATTCTTTGAAGGGGGACTATTAATGACGCTTTATTGAGTAAAAGGAACGATTGGGACGGGTGACAAGGGCCGTTTAGGTGAACACATTTAATAGAACCACTCGTCACTTGTCACTCGTCACCAGTCACCAGTCACCAGTCACTCGTCACCAGTCACTTGTCACTTGTCACTCGTCACCAGTCACCAGTCACTCGTCACTCGTCACCTATACAACTTATTAATTATGAACAAAAATTTACACTTTTATATTCTTCTTTTTTTAGTAACTACTTGTAGTGTTTGGGGGCAAAATGTTCCTGAAGTTTTTGGAGCGAGGGCTTCGGCTTTGGGCAATGCTGCCAGTACACAAGATGGTGCATTCTCCGTTTTTTCCAATCAGGCAGGTTTGGCAAGCACGTTCTCTGCGAGTGCTGGAGTTTATGGTGAAAACCGTTTCTTAACGGACATTAACTTGCTTGGTGCAGCCGCTGCAATCCCCACAAAATCAGGTACATTTGGGATTGGGGCAAGTTACTATGGCATTGAGTCCTATGGTTTAATGCGAGGAACCTTAGGCTATGGACGGTATTTGTACGAAAAATTGGCGATTGGGGCAGAATTTGACTTCTTCTCTCTCAATGTTGACGGCTATGGCAGTAATTCTGCGGTTACTTTTGGCGTAGGTGTACAATATGACATAAACGAAAAAATGAGCTTGGGAGCGCATGTTTTTAATCCTATGTCCATTAGTTTTACAGGACAGGAAATAGATAGAATCGCCTCTACTTTTAAAATGGGCTTGTCTTATATTCCTTCTGAACAAGTAGGTATTTATTTGGAGACGGCTAAATCGTTGCATTATCCTGCAAGTTTTAGAGGGGGCATTGAGTATTATTTGCTGAAACAAGTGGTGCTTCGTGGGGGCTTTAATACAATTCCTTCTCGAATTATTGATGGACGTTTTTCGGCAGATTTGGCGACAGCGACTTTTGGTATCGGTCTGGAATTGAAGAATTTCCATGTGGATTTTGCTGATCGCTTTCATCCTGTTTTGGGGCATTCCCCTATGGTTACGATTTTGTTTAAAAGCTCTAAGGTTGTTGAGCGTAAAGTTAAGGAGATTGAGTAGTTTTTTGGTTCTTAGTTCTTGGTGCTGTGGTTCTTAGTTGTGGGTGGGCATGTTTTTTTGTTTTAGTGATTTTTGTAGAGACTAATTAACGAATCCACTAATTCCTAATCTACTGATACACTAAACAAGGGTTCTGACCTTCCAAAATAGACTCGATAGTAGTGGTATGCTAATAGAAGGGCTGAAGGGTTTGGTTTGGCTTTAGCATAAGAACGGATAGCGAGACCGTGCGTGACGATGAAAGACAGACCCTTCTCTCCTAAAAAAAATAAAGTAAAAAACATGAAAATTATAAATCGAAATATTATGAATGCTTTGAAGATAATGATGGGTTTGATTTGTTTGTTGATTGCCATGCCAATTTTTGCACAAGAGGTAGGAGAAGGACAACAAGATTATGGGGTAAATGGCGAGTTGCAAGATGTGATTGAGTTGCTGATTCAGGAGAATGAGGAATTGGCAAATAATGATACGTTTTTGGAAAGTCTGCAAGATTTTTATGACAACAAACCAAATATCAATAAAGCAACTGTGGATGACTTGATGCCTTTAATTGAATTGGGTTTATTAACAGAAAAACAAATTGTTGAGTTGATTAAGTATCGGGAAAATGTGGGGAAAATCATCAATAAATATGAGTTGCAAGCAATTCCAAAATGGGATTTGGCGACGATTAGAAAAGTCATTCCTTTTGTGCGGGTGAAAGGGGGAATTACCGATTTTAATATGCCCATTCCGCAATTGTTGTTTGGTGGAAAACACGAGTTCTATTTGCGTTACTCCAGGGTGTTAGAAGAACAAGCTGGCTATATTCCTGACACTTTAGCCGATGGAACCATAGAGCCAATTTATTTGGGAAGTCAAGAAAAAATTTATGCCCGTTATCGCCATAAACAAACCAAGAAATTGAGTTATGGGGTAACAGGGGAAAAGGATGCAGGGGAACAATTTTTTAGAGGTTATCAAAAACAAGGGTTCGATTTTTATTCGGCGCATTTATATGTAAAGGACTTAGGCCCTCTCAAGCATTTAGCCATAGGAGATTACGAGATAAAAATTGGGCAAGGCTTGATGGTTTGGAATGGAATCGCTTTTGGAAAATCGCCTTATGTGATGAATATTAAGCGACAGGGACCATCGGTAAAACCCTATACTTCTGTCAATGAGTATAACTTTTTTAGAGGGGTAGCAACGACGGTGGGAATAGGTAAAAAAATGGAATTAACGGCTTTTGGTTCGTATAAACCCATTGACATTAATTTCCAAACAATGGACACCATTGGCAATACAATTTTAACGGAAGTTACGGGTGATGACGGATTCATTTCCGCAGCAGCAGCAGGTTCTTTACAACAAACAGGAATGCACAGAACCTTGTCAGAAGTCTTGGACAAGAATACGAGTAAACAAACGAATGTAGGAGCGGATTTTGTCTATCAAAACAGCAAGATGGAAATAGGTATTGCAGGTCTGTACACCAACTTCAAGGACGTTTATGCCCGCCAAGATAGACCATACAATATCTTTCACTTTTCAGGTCAAAACCTTTTAAATGCAAGTGTGCATTATCGTTATCTTTTAGGCAATATTCATTTATTTGGAGAAACGGCAATTAGTGATAATCGAGATGGACAAGTTGGTTGGGGAACAGTCAATGGAGCGTTAATTAGCATGCATCCAACGATTGATGTATCGCTGTTGTACCGTAATTTTTCTAAAGATTATCAATCTCTTTTTGCACAACCTTTTTCTGAATCTTCAACACCTATAAATGAATCAGGCTTTTTTATTGGAACAGAAATCCGTCCTGTAAAAAAATGGCTCATTCAAGCATATACTGACGTTTATACCCACCGTTGGCTAAAGTTCAGAACGGATGCGCCATCATATGGTCACGACAAAATGGTTCAAGTAACGTATAAACCATCTCGTGAGTTGTCGATGTATGTGCGCTATAATACAGAAACGAAAGGACGTAATTTTTCACAAGGAGATGCAGAAACTGACTTTGAATTAGATGACCTTTCGGATGTTGTCATTGATGCAAAATTGAGCCGAACACGTTTTAATTTGCGTTATAAATTGCACAAAGACCTTGTTTTAAAAAGCCATGTGCAAATCTCAAGTTTTGAGGATGGCGTGAAACCAAGAGAACGAGGTTATTTGGTATTTCAAGAAATTTCGTGGAAGAAATTCGGCTTTCCTATTTCTGTAGACATTCGTTACTCTTTGTTTGATACCGACTCTTGGGACACTCGCATTTATACCTATGAAAAAGATGTATTGTATGCCTTTTCGATTCCACCTTTTGCGAATCGAGGCAGACGTTTTTATACGGTTCTTCGTTGGAACGCTACCCGTAACCTTACTTTTTGGGGCAGATTTGCCAGAACAACTTACGACAACTTAAACTATATTAGCCCTGGTAATACGGAAGGTATTAATGGTAATAAGAAATCGGAAGTGAAGTTGCAAATGCGGATGAAGTTTTAGAATGATTTGACTTATCTGTACTTTCACGAACTTATATGGTTTAATTTATGCAACTCTTCTACGCCCCACAAATTCTACAAAACCAACTCCTACTCGACAAAGTAGATGCCCAGCATTGTCTTAAAGTCTTGCGAAAAAAAGAAGGCGATTTGCTGAATTTAATTGATGGGCAAGGTGGCTTGTATGAGGTGCGTTTGACTTCAACTAATCCTAAAAAATGTGCGTTTGACATCGTAAAAATGACTCCAAATTTTGGCAAACGAGACAAGCACATTCATATCGCTATTGCGCCTACAAAGAATATCAGCCGTTTAGAATGGTTTTTGGAAAAGGCAACAGAAATTGGTATTGAGGAAATTACGCCAATTTTGTGTCACCACTCGGAAAGAAAAATCATTAAGCCTGAACGCTTAGAAAAAATCTTGATTGCTGCGATGAAACAGTCGCTTAAAGCGTATTTACCTCAACTCAATCCACTGACCAAATTTCAAAATTTCGTCGCATCACAACAAGATAACGCTGATTTTAAGGCAATTGCTTGTATGACGGAAAAAGAGAACCATTTGCAAAATTTGTATATGGGTGGAAATGCGGTTGTGATGATTGGTCCTGAAGGTGGATTTTCGGAAAAGGAAATTTCGATGGCTGTTGCACAGAATTTTAAGGTAGTCACTTTGGGAACAAGTCGGTTGAGAACGGAAACGGCTGGTATGGTGGCGACTTTATTGGCTTCCCTTTAACCTGAACCATATAAGTAATTTAAGTTTTTTCATTTCTGCTTCGCTCAATGATTTAAGTACATATAAGTTTTTCGGCTTTCAGCGAAGTGGTTTCTTTGGTTTTTTTCTGGTCTTGTAGTTCTTGGGATTTTGGTAATTTTTAGGATTTTTGTAGGTCTTGTATTTTTTTTGGCTTTGTTTTCCTTTATACTTTCGTTGGTTTTTTTGTTGCTCGTACTTGTTGGGTTTTACGGGAGCTTTGGGTGGTTTTTTGTATTTTTGGCGTTTTTGCTTGGTGATATATCGCAATATGCTCCAAACTGCCACCAATGCAATTGCCGCAACAACGACGATGCCGAGAAGGGAGGGGATTGTTAGCGAGGATGTGAGTAGCATGAAGTAAATAGTTTGTTATTTTTAGACGTAAATTTAGTACATTAAATATTCTTATTTTATTTTTCTTGATACTCCTTTATTTATGTGTTACTTTTATTGTAAATTAAAATATAAAACTTAGCATCTTAATCCAATAAAAATAATAATAATGACTATACATATAGATGTAAAAGAAGAAAAATATGACTTCTTTATGGAACTACTCCAAAATTTTGATTTTGTACAAATTCGTCAAGAAGATGAGGGCGATACAGATGAAGAAATCTTAGCCAATATCAAACAAGGATTTATTGAGATGGAACTAGTCAAAAGAGGCAAAATGAAGTCAAGACCTGCTAAAGATTTTTTAGATGAATTATAGTGTAGAAACCATTGCCAACTTTGAAAGAGAAGCAAAACAACTTCATAAAAAGTATCCTTCTTTAAGAACTGAATTGACACAGCTAATAGACCAATTAAGTGAAACTCCTGAAATGGGAACACATTTAGGTGAGGATGTTTATAAGATAAGAATGGCTATCAAAAGTAAAGGAAAAGGCAAAAGTGGAGGAGCAAGAGTGATTACACACGTTAAAATTATTGACGAAACTGTGTATCTTCTTTCTATCTACAACAAAGGCGAACAAAACAACATTTCCAAAAACAAGATTATTGAGTTACTTCAAGATGTTGAGGTAATGATTGACGAAGAACAAACCGATGAGGAAGAATAAAAAAGCCCCTACTTTTGTAGAGGCTTTGTATGACTTTATTGAATATTATGCTTCACCTTGATTTGGGTATGAGCAACAAGATTAAATGTTATCAATCCTCACAGCATATAAATACAAAATCACTAAAATATGAATACTTTAGAATTAAAAAATGACATACTCCGCTTTATTGTTGATACTGATGATGATAGTATTTTGAGCCAGATTAAACAGTTTATTGCATCCATTGAAAGTGAAAAGCAAGTAGATTGGTGGGAAACTATTTCTGATAAAGAAAAAGAAGGAATTGAAAAAGGATTGGCTGATATAAAAGCTAACAGAGTAATATCTCACCAAGAAGTTAAGGCAAGCACTAAAGAGAAAATTGAAGCATTCAAAAAGAATAATAAATGAATACAATCTTATGGACAGAAGAAGCAAAAACTTCTTTTGATAGCATCATTGATTATTTGCTTGTAAATTGGGGAGTAAAAACAGCCTTAGAGTTTGAAGAAAAAGTAGACCTGTTGATAAACAATTTAGAACAACATCTTTATATCTGTCCTTCTTCTATCAAGAAACCTGAACTTAGAAGGTGTGTAGTAAATAAAAGGATTTCTATGGTTTATCAAGTTGTTGATACAGTTGTTTTTATTGTCAATTTCTTCGATAATCGTTCTGATAATAAATATACCTAAATAAAAAAGCCCCCTACTTTTGTAGAGGCTTTGTATGATTTTATTGAATATTATGCTTTACTCTAATTTGGGTATGAACGACAAGATTAAAGATGCTTCTTCCACCTTAGTTTTTCCCAAATTACAACTCATCAAACTTGTGAAAATTATTATTTGCAAAAAAATTATAGAAGAGTTCCTCATCATAATGAATTGCTGTTCAAACAGTGCAAAATAGCCCCGATAGTAATGGTTGGATAATTGCGTTGGCAAAGCGTTGGCTTTTCGCAGAATGTATTGCGAAAAATGCAAGGCATCTTGAAGATGCCATCCATAAATGGATAGCGGGACTTTCCTGCACGACGAAGCTACGGACAGTTCGCTCCAAATAAAAAATACTAAAAAAGTGGAGATGTTTAAGCTTTCGTTCTTTCCTTAAAAGGATGTCTTAATTTTCCTTCTTTGCCATCTTTCAATTTGTCAAATAAGGTCGAGGAATAGCGGTGGAAAATAGGGTTTTTTGCCCAGAAGAAACAGTTGTATTCCTCCCCTACTGCGCCCAAATTGCTCTTGATTTCTAAGGCGGTGCGTCCAAAACAAATGCTTTTGACGCCTGCATCAATTCCGATTTTTACTTGGTCATACAGTACGCTTGGATACAGGGCATGCTCGTGATTGTAGGTTTTGTCGAAACCTATAAAATGCGTTTCTAAGTGATCGCCATTAATCATATACGAGATAAATCCGACCATTTCTCCCTCTAAATAATAGCCCATGATTTGAAAACGCTCTGGCGCATTGCGTTTACACTCTAAAAAGTAATCGTAAGCAGGGGTTGTTAAATTGAAATCAGCGTTATCAGATACGCTTTTGAAAAGGTCATAAATTTTTGTATTTGCGGCTTCTACATCTTCCAAAGATAGTTCTCGACGCTCCAAAGCAGCTCCTTTTTTGATCAAACGCTTGGCATTTTTGCGATATTTTGAGGTTTGACTCATCAAATAATCGTCGAATGTTTTCCATTCTTCCCACATAGTCAAGACCATATTGGGTTGCATATGGACTTCTTTGAACTTATAGCGTTCCAACAATTTGCCTGCTTCCATGTCTTGTGGATGCCAATCTTTGATGATGACAATATTGGGATTCACCAATCCTTGTACCGTTTGTACGGCTTCGTGCAATGCCGTAATTTTTAGGTCATCGCTCATATCTTTCTTAAACGCAAAACCATAATCGCCCGTAATAAAGGCATTTCCACACATCAACAGCTTTACATTCACCCGATTGATTCCCTTTTTGACTATGTCCGCCACCTTTTCCTTCAAATCTTTTGCCTCTTCTTCCCGAACCCTCAGCCCATCTTTGATGTTAATGACTTGAAAGTAAGCGACACCCACCAAATCACTATCATAATAAATCATCGTATAATAACTTTTGAGATCATTATGATGTTGTTCGATAGCCCGTAGGTACGAACTATGCAAAAATTGCTTATTCTCAGGCACAAATTGATTCCAAGGATGCGTATCTACCTTGTCAATACTGTCATAAGTTTCTATAACAATCGGCAAGGTTTTAGCAGTTGTATTATCCCCAAAAAGGGCAGTTCTAATAGCACAAGTCTTCATAACATCTTAATTAACCAAAAAATCACGAAATATGTTCATTTTTCTGACAAAAATATAAAGGAAAGTATTCGTTTCTATGACTATATTTTTTTTCTACCTAAATTTAGGGTTAAAAACACAGAGATAAAACAGTTAGACCGTTAAAAAATTATAAAATCAATATTATTTACCACAAAGAATTTATCTTTTATATCCAATAACATACTAAAAAATACGAAATACACCGTAGATAGTTATTGTTTTTTTTAGGAGAAAACGGTCAAGAGCTTCGTCGTGAAGCACGGTCCCGCTATCCGCTATTATGGCTTAAAGAGAACTATAAATCACGTAAGAACCGAACCACAGCACTAAGAACTACAGCACCAAAATAAGCCATACCGCTACTATCGGGTCTAGCTTAAACGGCTTGAACGCTATAAAAACAAACCAGAACGTCCAGCACTATGAAAAGACACATACCCACTTTACTAACCTTGACCAATCTATTTTTAGGTTGTGTCGCACTTGTATGTGCCTTCAACAATCAATTGAAATGGGTGCCTTATTTAGTATTCTTTTCAGGGATTGCTGATGCTTTCGATGGGCTTACCGCTCGCATGCTCAATGTCTCTTCTGAATTAGGTAAAGAATTAGACTCTTTGGCGGACATGGTCACTTTTGGCGTTGTACCAGGTGTTGTATTGTATCATTTACTCATAGAGAGCTTCCAACATGCCCCACTGGTCATCGCAAACAACCAATACATATGGGCATTACCTGCCTTTTTAATTACCCTATTTTCCGCATTAAGACTCGCCAAATTCAACATTGATACTCGGCAATCAATGGGTTTTATAGGATTGGCGACCCCTGCTTGTACCATGTTCTTTATAGGTCTCATTGCTGCCCACAATGGAACAGCAGGTTTTCTAACAAACGTCTTCCTTAATTCCTTCTTTTTGTATGCAGTGGCCGTTATCTTTTCGTTTCTATTAATATCAGAAATCCCGATGTTCTCCGCCAAAACAAAGAACTTCAAATTGAAGGACAATAAGCTCCTTTATTTTATGTTCTTTTTTTCGATTGCTTCCCTAATCATTTGGGGTACTTTGGGCTTGACCATTAGTACACTTGTTTACATTGCCCTTTCTATTGGGAATAATGTGGTAAATGGCAAAGAGACGAGTTGAGTAAGATACTTTTCTCTACATTTTTTTAGTGAAGGAACGAAAGGGATGTTAGTAAATTTCTTATAATCAATCCTTTACATTTTTTTTTGAGGGCTTTTTATTTTGTCCTATCATTAACTACAAATAAACATGACAGAAATCGCAACATACAAAAAAATTCCTCTACAAAAAATTAAAATAGAAGACATTTCTATTGGATTAAGGCAAATTGGAGAAGGGGATGATTTGGTGTTTGTGCATGGCTTCCCAACTCACGGATATACTTGGCGAAAATTACTCCCTGAGTTATCAAAAAATTACAAATGCCATATTCTTGATTTGCCTGGACTTGGAGATAGCACTTGGTCAGAAAATACCGATTTCAAAAGTGAGGCACAAGCAAGATACATCAGCCAACTATTAGAAAAACTTGGCATCAAAAAATATAGTCTAATTGCACACAATTCGGGAGCAACTGTTACCAGAGCAATTGCGATTAATAAGCCCGATGAAGTAGAAAACTTGATTCTCCTAAATACAGAAATTCCCTATCATAGACCGCCGTGGATTCCTTTTTACCAAAAAATAGGATTATTACCAACCGTTTCTTTCTTTGTAAGAAAACTGTTTCGACAAAAATGGTTTATCAAATCGCCAATGGGCTTAAAAGAACTCTATTCTGATAAGTCTATGCTAAACGAAGCAAGCAATATAGACCCATATTTAAATCCTCTGGTTAATTCACACAAAAAAGCAATAGGAGCTTTTAAATATCTAAGGGGAATTGACTGGACATTGATAGATGACTTCAAAGAATTGCATAGCAAAATAAGTGCAAATGTTTTATTCCTTTGGGGAGAAGATGACAAAACGTTTCCAATAAATTTAGGGCAAGAAATGACAAAGCAATTCAAGTGCTACAACAAATTTGTAAAAATAGAACATGCCTCCTTACTTCCCCACGAAGAAAAACCGCAAATAGTAACAACTGAAATATTGAAGTTTTTACAGAAAGATCAATAAGTAATGAACTGAACTTGTTCCCCAATAATAAAATTAAAATGATGCAAAATGCCCTAAAAACTTTAAAGCTACTCATCGGTTATATAATGATTGGAATTGGGCTTGTTATCTTGGTTCCGATAACCCTTGTGTGTTGGATTTTGGTAGGGCCTTTTATTTATTGGGATGAACAGCGAAAAAAGCGAAAATTTGCTGCCAATCTACTCACTTTGGAAGGAAAGAACTTCTTTTGCTACAACAATCGAAAGAAGTCTCGCTTATTTATAGAAGAATCTATACGTCCACAACTCGCTCAATATGTGGAATGCATCTATTTGGAAGGTCGAGAACCTGTTTCTGCTTATGATCCTATAATCGTTTCTCAACTCTTATATTCCGTCAAAAATTATAGCAAATTTCCCCATTTGATAAAAATACGGAATGGTGAATTGATTGAACATTCTATCAATAATCAATTATTCAATACGCTTGAACAAAAGAAACCGATTGAGTCGTTGTTAAAAGAGATTGATGGTTTTTTTGAGTCCTGATTATTGTTGTACCTTTGTCACCTAATTGGTGCCGTAGTTCTTGGTTCGGTTCTGTGATTAAACCATTCCTAAGAAAAATGGTGCATCAACAATCGTTTACCTTATTGTAGTTACAAATAATTTTATTATCAGATGAAGTATAGAAAAGAAAAAGATAGTATCGGGTATGTAAAAGTACCTGCTGACAAGTATTGGGGAGCGCAAACGCAACGCTCTATCGAAAACTTTAAAATTGGGGGCGAATCAACTCGGATGCCTCTTGAAATTATTCGGGCTTTTGCTATTTTGAAAAATGCGGCGGCTCAAACAAATGCGGAACTCACCAAATTCCCTAAAGCAAAAGCCAACTTAATCGCTAAGGTTTGCAAGGAAATTTTGGCGGGTAAATTAGATGACCAGTTTCCTTTGGTGGTGTGGCAAACGGGTTCGGGTACACAAAGTAATATGAATGTCAATGAGGTGATTGCGAATCGTGGTCATGTTATCAAAGGTGGAGAGTTGACAGACGAAAAAAAGTATTTGCACCCGAATGATGATGTCAATAAATCGCAATCGTCTAATGATACTTTTCCAACGGCAATGCACATTGCTGCCTACACACTTTTGATGGAAAATACGATTCCAAATGTGGAAGCTTTGCGAGATACGTTGAAGGCAAAGTCAAAGGAGTTTATGAAAATTGTGAAGATTGGAAGAACGCATTTTATGGATGCAACACCTATCACTTTGGGTCAAGAATTTTCTGGTTATGTGTCGCAATTAGACCATGCGCTTCGTGCCATCAATAATACATTGGCGCATTTGTCGGAATTGGCTTTGGGTGGAACGGCTGTCGGTACAGGCTTGAATACACCGCCTAAGTACGATAAAACTGTTGCGAAACATATCGCTAAATTAACGGGATTACCGTTCGTTACGGCGGAAAATAAATTTGAAGCATTGGCAGCGCATGATGCGATTGTAGAGGCGCATGGTGCGCTGAAAACATTGGCGGTGAGCTTGATGAAGATTGGTAATGATGTGCGGATGTTGGCAAGTGGTCCTCGTTGTGGGATTGGAGAGATCATCATTCCTGCGAATGAACCTGGTTCGTCGATTATGCCTGGTAAGGTAAATCCGACGCAATCGGAGGCTTTGACAATGGTGGCTGCCCAAGTTTTGGGGAATGATGTGGCGATTAATGTGGGCGGTGCTACGGGTCAGTTTGAACTAAATGTTTTTAAGCCAATGATGATTTTCAATTTCTTGCAGTCTGCAAGAATTTTGGGAGATGCTGCTGCTTCTTTTAACGAGAATTGTGCGAAAGGCATTGAGCCAAATCACGATATCATTGAGCATAATCTTCAAAATTCGTTGATGTTGGTGACGGCGTTGAATACGCATATTGGGTATGACAATGCTGCGACGATTGCAAAGACGGCTTATAAGCAGAATAAAACGTTGAAGGCGGTTGCTATGGAATTGGGCTTTTTAACGGAAAAGGAATTTGATGCTTATGTGAAACCTAAGAAAATGGTGGGGAAGATTTAGTTTTTTTGGTGACGGGTGACGAGTGATTTTTCTCTACAGTTCCCTTTCCTCACTTATCACCTGTCACTTGTCCCTTAAATTATAATTCTCAAATATGACGTTGGTTGATTTTATTATTGGGTTTATGATGGTGAATGCTGTCCCTCATTTTATTTTGGGGATTTATAAGTGTCGTATGTTGAGTTTGTTTGGGTACAGTCCTGCTGGAAATATTGCTTATGCTATTTTGTGTTTCTGTATTTCTCTGGGCTTGTTTTTGTACACTTATGGTCTTGAGGAACTGTGGGAACATGGTATTTTTGTTGGGGGTATGTTTATTGTGGTGGCTTATTTTTTGATGGGAAAGTTCGTGCATTATTTCTTTCATACGAGATATTATGAAGACAAGTAGTCGAACAAATTTATCTTAACATTTGATGATGGCTTCTTTTTGCAATCTATTTCGTTGAAAAGCCTCGTCATAGCTATGGCTATGCCTGTGTTTTTCGCCTAAGCTCCTCTCAAATATAATATCAATTTTGTCCAACTACTTAAAAAATAGAAAAGCCCGACTGGTTTTTTTCACCAGTCGGACTCTTTCCATTACTAAATAACAAAACAAACAAAAATGACATGGTTTGTATATTCTACTAACAAATAACCCATTCAAAAAAGTTATGAAAGAACCTAATTCATACAGTGTCCTTTTATATTTTGGCTTATTTCTTTGAAAAACTTCGTTATAACGATGTTATCTCTACATTTTTCTTAGAAAAAATCGTTGTCAAAATATAGAATTTAGTATACTGTACTTTAAATTTACAAAGGGAGAAGTAAAACTTAGGTTCTTTTAATTACCCATTTTGTTCCATGTCATTTTAATACGAACATTTACTGATTCATAAACTCTAATATTTATATTTTACGTTTTCGGGTTTTGTTTTCTTTCCTAATTCACAGCCAATCATAAACTCATGTGCGCCTGATGTATAATAGGCGATGTCGGTAATCATGTGGTCATAAGAGTAACCGATTCTCATTCCTTTTGGTCCTTGATAGGCAATTTGGATGTTTATTGATTCTGGTTTGATGACTTCGTTGCTTCGTAATGTAGCTCCTAACCAGACGGTTTCTCTGATGAGGACACTTGCGTTTAGGTCAAATTCTACGGGTGGTTGTGCAGGAATGTATTTTATCAACAATGATGGTTTAAAGGCTATATTTTCGTTGATGTCGTAGGTTGTTCCTGCGGTAAAAAGGTATTCTCGGTAGCTCCCTTTTAGGCGGCTTATTTCTGTTTCTGTTCCGAATTTTTCATACCCTATAAGGTGTGGAATCGAAAATCCTGCGTAGTGATCTTGGTCTTTTGTGTAGTAGAACAATCCTGCTCCAAAATTGGGAAGGGTGTATGATTCGTTTTCGCTAAATGCGTTGTCAAATCCGTCTTCTGGTGTGATTACGGATGTTAATTGTGCTTGATAGAAAATCAAGCCTCCCTGTAATCCTGCTGCTAAATATCCTTTGTCGCCATCTTCTCCTAAGTCGAATTTGTAGGAATAGGCTACGTATAGGCTTGTTCGGCTGTCTACACCTGCTACATCATATTCTAAATATGCGCCTAATCCGACTTTTTCTTTTTTACCAAAGGGTTTGTGTGCGGATAGGATGATGCTTTTTGGTGCGTCGTCGATGCGTACCCATTGGTTGCGATAAAACGCATTTAATTCTAATCCGTCTTTTGTTCCTGCGTAGGCTGGGTTTAGGCGTAGCCCGTTGAACATGTATTGACTGTAACGGGTGTCTTGTTGGGCTTCTGCTTTTATTGTTGTAAGAACGATGATTAGGGTTAGGATGTATTTTATATATTTCATTTTGTTTTTTTTATTTAGTATGTGACTGGTGACTGGTGACTGGTGACGAGTGACTGGTGACTGGTGACGAGTGACTGGTGACTGGTGACGAGTGACGAGTGACTGGTGACGAGTGACTGGTGACTGGTGACCAATACTTCTTTTTTCACATTGGCGTTTTGTCCTTTTAAGATAGACCCGATAGTAGCGGTATCGTTTTTTTGATTGGCTTTTATTGGGTGGCAAAACGATGGAGTGGATAGCGGGAGCATGCGTCACGACGGAGCTGCTGTCCGTTCTCTCCTTATTTTACTTCTTCTTATTTTTTTATTTATCTTTTTGTTTTGTTGTTTAAAAAATGGAGTGGGCTTGGCTCACTAATTCCAAGCCCCTCCAAAATAAAACTAAATTACCCTCCTAAGCACATACGGTACTTAGTGTTTTTTTTGTATAAATAATTTGGAGAGAACAGTCAATTGCTCCGTCGGAACGTATGGTCTCGCTATTCGCTATTATGGTGGCTCTGCACAAGATGTAAGGCATCTTAAAGATTCCTTACATCGCCTCCCCACGCCACCATACCGCTACTATCGAGTCTATGAATTCACTGTCTCAACTCCAAATTACTCTTTGCCTATCAATATTTAATTCTTATACAACCTGTTTTTTCGATAATGCTTGTACCGTTGTATAGTTTTAAGACGAAGTAGTATGGTCCTTCTGCGACTTTCTCGCCGCCTAAGTAACTTCCGTCCCAAGCTTCTGCATTGGTATAAGCTTTGTTGTCGTAAACAGTTTCTCCAAAACGATTGAAGATGTGTAGTTCTGTTGTGTGGTTGGTGAAACAAACGTCTAAGTCTTTGATGTCGAATGTTTCATTTACACCATCGCCATTTGGTGAGAATCCTGTTGGAAGACGGAAGCCTTCACATTCTCCGCTATCGTCGATGTCGATGTACACTGTTGCTAAGTCGCAATCGCCTCCACAACAAATTTGGTAGGTGAAATTGGCTTCGCCAACATATCCTGCTTCTGGTTCGTAATTGACCATTCCTTCACTTGTAATAACTACGTTTCCGTGATCTGGTGAATCTATGATAACGACCATCGGTGTACAACCATCAGGGAAATTATCGTTGTCTATTACGTTGATTCCTACAATTTGACTGTTGTGCATTGTTAGGTTGTCCTCATTGGCTTCGATACCGAAGAATCCACCAGAAAGTACTTCTACGTAAATTGTCGCTGTTGATTCGCCGCCATTTTCATCACATACTGTGTAGTCAAAAGCGTCGATTCCTTCAAAGTCGTCATTTGGTGTGTAGATTAATGTTCCGTCTGCCAATGTAACTGTACCGTTAAGTGGTTGGTCGAAATCGCAAATCTCTAAGTCATCGCCATTTGGATCGTTGTCATTTCCTAATGGATCAACAACGATTGCTCCGTTGGATGTTGAGATATAATCATCTACTGCGTTTGGTGAGTCATTGTCACAATCGTCATCTACTGTTACGAATACAATGACTGTGCTACAACCATTGTCATCGCAAGCTGTGATGGTAATTACGTCTTCTGTCACGCCAACAAATGGAATGTAGGTTACACAATTTCCATCTTCTAAAGAGTGTAAACAACCAGATTCAACGTTTACATCTTGAATTGTGAAAGGTGCTTCCAAATCACAGAATTCAGGACAGATTGTTAAGTGGTCGGTTGGTTCTGTACAGTATGCTAAGGTATCGCAAATCGCTCCTTCAGGACCGCCTCCACAATTGAAACTCGCTGCAAAACTTTGACTTTGACAAGCAAAAGGTATGCCCATTCCGTCATTGGTTACGGTGAATATAACTGAGCCATTTGTGTTGTCCTCTGCTTCGTAAACTCCACCTGTTCCAACGTTTCCTTCGCTATCTTCCCAAGTTACATCGTATGTAGGACAGTAATCATCTAAGGTAACAATACAAGATTGACCGTCAATGTCTGCTGTGATTGAAGGGTGTACTTGAACTAAAGTAGTTAAGGAAGTAATTGGTGTACAGTTTCCTGTATTTGGTGTATATACTGCATAGAATCCGTACGTTTCGCCATTACAATCGTTGGTACTTAACGTTATTGAATTTGGATCATTGATTGCATTTCCATTGGTATCGTACCATTGTAAACTACCTCCGTCACCATCAACAATATTGATTTGTAAGCTCACATCGTCGTTGCTACAAATAACTGCTGGCACTGCTAATGGACTGTTTAAGGTAGGACAAGCAGGTGGTTCTGGACAGTCATAAGCTGCGGTGAATACTTCGTTGTTACAAGATGATGGTGCATCGTCATTGCTTATTGTGAAGCTAACAACACCTTCGCCTCCTGTTGATTGGTAAGTTGAACCTACTCCTGTATTTCCGTCTGTATCTTCCCAAACAACTGTGAAGTTTTCACAGTAATCAACCAAGTTAATGACGCATTCGTCACCTGTTGTATTGGCTGTGATTTCTGGATAAACTGTAATGTATGCCGTTTCAGAAGTAACTGTTGGGCAATTGCTGTCAGATGGTGTGTAGGTTGCATAGTATCCGAATTGTCCACCATTGCAATTGTTTACATTGATTTCGATATTACTTGTGCTTGTAATTGGATTGCCTGCTAAATCGTACCATTGGATGGTTCCGCCATCTTGGTTTTCTACATTGACATATAAGTTAAAGGCTTCTCCATTACAAACCACACCAGGACTACATGCTGCATCGAATAATTGTGGGCAGTTGTCAGGCTCATCATCACAAGCAAAGTTTGCTGTGAAGTTTTCGCTTTGACAAGCAGATGGCGCATTTGGATTGGTAACTGTGAATGTTACTGTTCCTGTTTCTCCTGCTCCTGCAAAGTAATTGTCACCTGTTCCGTTTGCACCGTTTGATGTTGTCCAAGTTACGTCATAGTTGCTACAGAAATCATCTAAGTCAATTAAACAACCATCTACATCAACCTCTGCTGTAATGGTTGGATAAACTGTTACGTAAACAATGTTTGTGCTGATTGTTGAACAACTGCTATTGGTTGAAGTATATTCTGCATAGAAACCTCTTTGGCTTCCATCGCAATTTGTACTTGTTACTACGACATTGTCGTCACTAACTGCATTTCCATTTAAATCATACCATTGTACTGATCCGCCGTCTCCGTTGAAGATATTAACATCTAAGTCGATAGTGCTTCCAGAACAAACCGTGTTATCACTGATTGTTGGCGTTCCTAAACTTGGACACGTTACTTGGTCTGCACAAGCATAGTTGCC
>Ga0209185_1001141_pt1 | contig 24515 bp, 12 predicted proteins | sample SidtaG_2_FD_187425 | JGI IMG/M metagenome (GOLD analysis project Ga0209185, IMG submission 187425) | Marine algal microbial communities from Sidmouth, United Kingdom - Sidmouth_Asex2 metaG (SPAdes) (version 2) | ecosystem: Host-associated > Algae > Red algae > Unclassified | place: Sidmouth... | reverse complement strand
AGTAATTGTATAAATAATGTTATCCCCTACATTAGCTTCAGTTGCATTTGATGTCTTATCCAATGCTAAATCAATCAAATTACTTGAGATAACAGATTTATCTTCATCATCCTCACTTTGATCACCGTCATCATTATTTGGTGTAGAATCTGTATCAGCTTGATCTGCTCCAATAACTTGTGTGGCATTACAAATATCTCCTGCTCCTACTACTTCTACTGTAATATTTAAAGTAGCTGTTGTTCCAGCAGGTAAAATATTAATTAACCAAGTACTTGTACTTGGATTGTAAGAACCAAAGTTAGCAATGCTGCTAATGTAGCTCAACTGACTTGGTAATTGGTCTAATACTGCTACATTTGTTGCATCAGAAAGACCATCATTATTTAATTCTAAAGTATAAGTTACAAAATCTCCCACATTTGCAGAAGTTGTTTCTGTTACTTTCGTTAAAGATAAATCAATTAACTCTCCTGTTAATGGTGCGCTATCTTCATCATCTTCACTTTGATTACCATCATCATTATTTGGTGTAGAATCAACATCTTGTTGATCTGCTGCTGTTACTTCTGCAACATTAACGATATCACCTGCTGTATCTACATTGGTAAAAATCATTAATGTAACTGTTTCACCAACAGCTAAGTCGCCGATAGTCCATACTGTACCTGCAACTGTTCCTTGAGAAGGAATTGCATTTACCACACTTAATTGTGCTGGTAACTGATCTGTTACTTCAACACCTGTTGCATCAGAAGGACCTTTATTAATTACTGAAATTGTCCAAGTAACTTGATCTCCAATTGTTACTGTTGTAGCATCAACTTTTTTAGTCAATTCTAAATCAATTAAGCCCATTGCATCAATTACAATACCATCTTCATCATCTTCACTTTGGTCACCATCATCATTATTTGGTGTAGAATCAATATCTTCTTCATTTGCATCACTTACTTGTGCTACATTTGTAATCATTCCTGCTTCAACAACCTCTACTGTTATGTCTATTGTTGTTGATGCACCTGCCGCTAAAGCACCAATAGTCCACATAGCAGAACCAGGCGCATAAGAACCTGTTGTGCTAACAAATTGAACTTGTAATGGTAACTGGTCAAATACGGCAACACCTGTTGCATCGGCAGGACCCAAGTTTTCTAAGAATAAAGTATATGTAAATTGATCTCCAACTTGAGCAGTTGTTACATCAACTGTTTTAGTTAATTCTAAATCTATATTACAGCTTAATTCAGGAAAAATAATAGTCTCTGAATCTTCACAACCATTAATATCAAAAACAGTTACAGTATATGTTCCTGCTGGTAAGTTAAAACGACTTGAAGAAGTAGAACCATCATCCCAAGAATAAGTATATCCACCGTTTCCTCCTGTTGCTCCTACTACAATTGTACCTCCCATTAAATCATCACAAGTAGGTGCTAAAGTAGAAATACCATCAACAACTAATTCTAAAATTGCTGGTTCAGCAATTGGTTCAGAAATAACGATTTCACAACCATTAGCATCTGTTACTGTTACTGTATAATCTCCAGGACCTAAGCCTGAACGATCTTCCGTAGCAGAACCATCTGCCCAGCTAAAGCTATAAGGCTCTGTACCGCCAGAAACTTCTAAATCTAAAGAACCATTATTTTCACCATTACATCTAACATCATTTACTGCAATTTCACCAGATAATTGTGTAGGCTCTACAATCATTGCTTGAACAATTGTTTCACATAATTGAGCATCTGTTACTGTCACTTGGTATGTGCCAGGTGCTAAACCACTTGCTAAACTGTTTGTGCTTACATTAGGTGACCAAGTATAAGTATATCCACCTTGTCCACCTTGAACATTAATTTGGATAGCTCCGTCGTCTGCGAAGAAGCAAGAAATATCTGATTTATTTGCTACAGCTTCTAAGTCACAATCAACGCCTAATACAGAACAAATACCATTTACCACACAACCTTCTGCATCTGTAATAATAACAGTGTATGTACCTTCTGCTAATCCTGTAGCCATTTCTGTTGTTTGACCATTAGAATCATTCCATAAGTAAGAATATGGTTCTGTACCACCTGTTGGGAAAACCATTGCTGTACCATCACTTCCATTTAAGGTAGTAACATTTGTAGATTCACAGTTAGTTACTTCCAATACTGGCGGCTCTGTAATAGAAACCGTAGCTTCTTCTTCACAACCGATTGCATCTGAAACAACCACTTTATAAGTACCTGATGTTAATCCGTTTGCTGTTGCACCACTTTGTCCAATTGGAACATCGTTTTGCAACCAAACATACGTTAATGGTAAATTAGTTGTCGTAGCATTTGCTGTTGCTGAACCATCATTATCTCCAGCACAACTAACATTAATTCCCATTACATCTACAATATCTAAGGTACAAGTAGCAGGACAAATAACAATACTTTCTTCTGCTGTACATCCATTAGCATCTGTTACTGTTACAATATATGTTCCTTCAAAAAGATCTGTAGCAGTTGCAGTTATTTGATTTGCAGGATCATTCCATTGGTATGTATAAGGTGCTGTTCCAGCTGAAGCCGTTGCTGTGGCAAATCCATCACCACCAGGTTCAAATGTTTGTTCACATGATACATCTACCGTTAAAACTAATGCATCTGGCTCACCAATTTGGAATTGTTCTGTAATCTCGCAACCATCAGCCCCTGTAATGGCTAATAAGTAATTTCCTGCAAGAATTCCGCTTCTATCTTCTGTTGTTGGTCCGTCTGCCCAAGCAAAAGAGAAAGGGGCAGCTCCACCAGACACTGTTACATCAATTGCAGCAGTATTGTCTCCATTACATAAAGGCTCTGTAACTACTGAAGTAATTACAGGATTTTCTCCTCCATCAATTAATAAATCTTCTAATTCAATTGTACAATCAAAACCATTAGGTGATATTGTTAATTCATAAGTACCAGGACCTAAATTAGAGAAAGCTGCTACTTCATTAGAAGGTATTTGAATATTCCCAGGATTCAATGTATAAGTATAATCTCCAGGAAAGTTCATTGTTATATCAATCATACCACTTGCTTCACCACAGGCTCCATCTGTTAAAACAACAGTTGGCTCTAATCCTTCTAATGGATCTGCTAAGATGATAGATGCAAATTCTTGTAAACAACCAGCTACTTCTCCAGCCAATCCTGACACACGTAAACTGTATTCGCCTGGACATAATTGGTCATAGTTTTCTGGTGGGAATTTTGTTGCATTGATTTTAATTGCTTCTCCACCAAAGTTAGGCTGATCAAATAACTCAAAGAACCATTGGTTTACATCATCAATTAATTCTGCTGGTGCATTGGCAGTAATTTCTCCATTACATTGTCCACAGTTAGGTTGCAATAACTCTAAAGTGATGTTACATCCTGATTGGGTTACACCAAAATCAAGATTGTGAATATTTTGTCCGAAGTCTCCTGTTGAGAATGCAATGACAGCATCTCCAGCAGCATTGATGCCTGCATCAGAATCTAATTTATCATTACCTCCTGCATCAGACATAGTTAAACTCAACCCACCAAGTGGTTCTCCATTATCAAAGTTACTTGCTAATAAGCGAATTTCATAGTTCATAAAAGGTAGCAAGTTTTCAAAGTAGTATGTTCCATCTGCTCCAGTTGTTGTTGTTGCAATTTGTGCGCCATCTTTAAACAAGGCAATAGCAACATCACCAATTGGCAATTCCCCTGGATCTTGGATACCATTTCCATTTGCATCATTCCATACACGGTTACCAACTTCGATGGGTGCAGGTGCGCACAAAAGCTCAACATCACCAATACCAGAAGATTTACCAAATCCTTCTTCAGGATCATTGGCATTGTAATAAACAGAATAACTTCTTTCCTCACTACCGTCTACAGTGCTTAACCATTTTACACCACCAGCGAAAGCCGTTGTTGTAGGGTCAAAAGCATTTGTGACAACTTCTCCTGTACCTTTGTTCAAAGCCAAACCACCTAAAGCGGTTTCAAGGTGGAAATCTCCACCGCTACCAGACCATACATCTCCACAGTAGAACTCCGTTCCATTGTTTCCTCCTGTTGAACATCCAGAACGCACAATATTTCCGTTGGCATCTACGATGTTTCCACCTTCCTCTCCAACAAAAGTACCATTATCGTTATATACATAACGAATATCTCCACCACTGTTACCACTTACTAAGACAGTACCTGTAGAAAAGTTCCAATTGTTTGCTGTACCTGTTTGTAAACCGAAACGATCTAAATATCCTAAAATCATTGATCCATCCACATCAAACTCAATATCAGATAAGATAGGTTGTGGATTTGCGATTTCAGATGTACCAAAAGTAAAAGTAGCATCATCAAAATTATCTGTCCAAGCATCCCAAGTACATTCTGTTCCTTGAGTTGTACATCCTTTATCGTAATCTAATGTTTCTGTATATATCTGGGCGAAACCTCCTGTTGAAGGATCAAAACGATATACATAACTTTCTAAAGCACCACCTGCTTCACCAGAACAAACAAGGCCAACGTACACCATACCTTTGTAGTATTTGGTTGCCCAGGGACGTGTTTCGCCTCCACAAGGTTGTGGAATAGCAAAAGTTGTTACATCATTACAAGTAGGTGTAGAAAGTGGATTAGCAGAACTGTTACGAATGTTAATTCTAACTAATTCTTTTGTATTTAGGTTAACTGTCCATAATTCTGTTCCATCAGAAGAAATATCTAAATCTCCTAATCCAACTTTACCAATTCCTAAGAAACCATCAATATCATTACTTTCTAATGATTTATCAGCAGGCAAATCTGCACGATTGGCAGTACCAACATTGGTACATTCTCCTACATCAAAGAAATTAGATGGTGTACCTGTTGTACTTCCATTAGGTGAATCTATTAAGTAGATTCCTCCTAATCCTAAAGGACCTGTACCTGAGTGTCTTCTTACGACAGCAGATGTAAAGATTCCCTCAGCACGAATATCCCAAGCAGTACCCCATGTTGCCCCTATCTGCTGTGCTTCCGCTACAGGATAAGGCAAACCAGCAGAACCTGCTGATGGTGGATCAGTTTGGTAATTTGCTCCATCTCCGTTTCTATCATATTCAAAAATGACAAAAGCGTCTGGCGTTGCAGCAGTACCACCTGCTAAAGGATCACCATTTACATAACAAGGAACTGCCAATCGAGGAGACTCATCACAGAAATCATCTGCATTAAGTACCCCTAAATTGATTCCATTGCTATTACAATCTTGGAAACTCAAACAGGTTACTGATTCGTTTCCTGTACTACCTCCAGCTTTAGAAGCCGAAGCATCGTACAAATCGTCAAATGGGTTAGTATTAGCATCATTAAAAGCAGCAAGATCGAACTCGACTCTTACTTCTCCACTACAATTAGCAATGTTCAAGGTGTAATCACCGTTGGCATCAGTTGTAGCTGCGGCTGTATTTCCAGCAGCATCTGTACCTAAGACAGTAATGCCTTGAACACCATTTTCAAAAGTTTCTTGTGTACCATTACTATTGAAATCGTTGTACACTGCACCTGATATCTGCGCTTGAATCTGATTCATTCCAAATGTCAGCCCCAAAACACCTACCAGTAAAGCGATATAACAGCGGGCCTTGGTCAGTAGGTCTTGCTGTTTTTCGTTTTCTGTAAATTTGAAGTTGTAAAGTTGTCTCATAATTAAATTTAATATTCAAATATTTTTTATGTTTCTTGGAAAGAACGCAACCTACAGAGAGGTTTTGTCGTAAAAAAAGATGTGTTTTCGTTAGAAAACTATTAGGGAAAGTATAAGACACAACAAAACAATAGCATTGCTTTTTTTAACAAACAATACTAAAGTAAGTATATGTCAATCTCTGAAAGGAGGATATGAATTGGAGGAGATAACGTGTTAACACCTTAGATAGCTATTATCTGAAAATGTATGTAGATTTGGTAATTGCTTAAAAAATGTAAATGTTTTTCAAGTCGGTAATTGCCTAAAAAGTGCGTAAAATAACTAGTTTTGCTAAAAGCAAAATGTAAATGTTTGTCATTAGGTATTGGGTAATTGCCTGTTTCAACTAAAAAATGTAAATGTTTTTGGTTGATAATTGCCTAATGTTTTTTTAGGTGTTGGTAATTGCCTGTTTCAACTAAAAAATGTAAATGTTTCTGGTTGATAATTGCCTAATGTTTTTTTAGGTATTGGTAATTGCCTAAAATTCTCCAATCAATTTTTAGATTTAAAAATTTAATATAAGTCACTTTAATAATAAGATAATTTTTTCATGGCGCATTATTAAATTTTAGGAGAATAATTATAGTAATTTGAAACCTAACTAAAATATTTTCGTATACTATATTCATCAGGGAACAAATATCCTGCCAAATGCTTTGCTCCACAATACATATATATTTTTAAAATTTTATTACTCCCTGTATATCAAAAGATAGTGTCTATTTGTTTCTATAATTATCTTTTCTCTCTTTCTTCTCTACTTATTCTGATTTCTTAAATTCTCCATAAAATTGCACAGTTTGACCAAAAAAAAATACAACTGTCTTTTTTTAATATATACCCATAACTCTTTTAGTCAATAATTAATAATGTTTTATTTTTAGTGCTGTGGTTCTTAGTGCTGTAGTTTTGTCATAGTGACTTATTTTGATGCGATATTAACTTCTTTTGGGATGCTTTTTTCTCTACTTTTCTGTTGAGACAGTTCAAAATAGCCCTGATAGCAGTGGTATGGCAAACCAAGTGCCGTAGTTCTTGGTTCTTAGTGCTGTGGTTCGGTTCTGCTGTGATTTATGATGCTTGGTTTGCCATAAGAACGGATAGCAGGACTTAGCGTCACGACGGAGTGACTGACCTTTCGCTCCTTTTTAGTTTAAGCATTTTTTGTAGTTTTTTACCTTAAAGCACTTTTAGCCCTTATTGATTTTAGAAGAGAATGTCTCTTTAACCACAAAATTCGCAAGATGACATTTTATTATCATTCTTGCGAATCTTGTGTAAATCGTTGTTTTCGAGATTTTTCAACTATTCCTTAGTCTTAAAAAACGTACCTATGTTACTGTTTCCTTGTAGGTTTTTAGGGCGACAGTGAGACATTGCATTGCTTTTTCGATGGCTTCTTTGTTGAGGACGTAGGCGATGCGGACTTCTTGTTTGCCTAAGCCTTCGGTGGAGTAAAAACCTGAGCCAGGTGCCATCATAACAGATGCTCCTTCGTGGCTGAAAGACTCTAAAATCCATTGACAAAAGTGGTCGGTGTCTTGGACGGGTAGTTGTGCCATTACGTAGAATGCACCGCCTGGTTTTGGACAGGTTACGCCTTGCATTTCATTGAGCTTTTCGACCAATAAGTCTCTTCGGGTGATGTACTCTGCGACGACTTTTTCAAAATAGGAACTTGGGACATCTAATGCTCCTGCTGCGCCTATTTCGCTAAAAGTTGGCGGGCTTAGGCGGGCTTGGGCAAATTTTAGGGCAGCAGCGATGACTTCTTGGTTTTTAGTGACCAATGCGCCTAATCTTGCGCCACATGCGCTGTATCTTTTAGAAATGGAATCAATAACGATTGCATGGTTTTCTAAACCTTCTAAATTTAAAACGGAATAATGTTCTTGTCCGTCATATACAAATTCTCGATATACTTCATCACAAAACAAGAAAAGGTCGTGTTTGATGGCGATGTCTCTTAATTGCTCCAGTTCCGCTTGGCTATATAGGTAGCCTGTGGGATTGCTTGGGTTGCAAATAAGTATCGCTTTTGTTTTTTCGTTGATGAGTTTTTCAAAGGCTTCAATGGATGGTAGGGCGAATCCGTTTTCGATGCTTGCCGTAATTGGGCGAATTTTGATGTTTCCTGCTTTGGTAAAGCCGTTGTAATTGGCGTAGAAGGGTTCTGTCATAATGACTTCTTCTTCGGGGTCTAAGCAGGCAAATAAACCAAAAAATAGGGCTTCTGATCCTCCTGTGGTGGTGATGATGTCATCGGGGGAAATGTGTTTTGCACCTACTGCCTCTTGGTAATACTTTGCGAGTTTTGCTCTGTATTCGGGCGTTCCTTGCGAGTGGATGTATGCGAGGACGTCTGTATCAAAATTTCGGACTGCCTCCATTAATTGTGGGGGTGTTTTGATGTCTGGTTGTCCTATATTAAGGTGATAAATGTGTGTTCCTCTTTTTTTGGCATCATCTGCATAAGGGACTAATTTGCGAATTGGAGAAGCGGGCATGCTCGCTCCTCTTGTTGATATTTTTGGCATGCTGCAAAATTACGAATTTTGTCTGGTTTTGGCTTTATTTTTTTGGAGAGAACGGTTTATTTTTCATAGTGACGGATGGTCCCGCTGTTCGTTCTTATGGTGGCAGCCGCACAAAGATGTAAGGCATCTTGAAGATGCCTTACATCTACCCATCCCAACGCCACCATACCACTGCCATCGGGTCTATTTTGGATGGTTTGTGGCTTTGCATTAGTTTTTTTTTTGGTTTTGGGGCATTAAAAAACTCCATTGTGTATTGACACAATGGAGTTGTATGTTTTTCTTAACGTTAGGCGTATTATCTACGCCTCTACCATAAAAACTGTTGGGAAGAACTTATTAGTTTTCTTCGTTTTCGATGATAGATTTTGTTTTTACAGGTACATCTGGCTCGCCTTTTACGACATTACCTTTGATGTATAATCTTTTTGTAGGTGTAGCAGCGTTAGAAGTGATTGTTACTGCTTTGTTAAATTTGTTCATACGACCTTTTGTGTTGTAGACAACTTCAATTGTAGCATTTTCACCAGGCATTACTGGAGCTTTTGGCCAGATTGGTGTTGTACATCCACAAGAAGCTTTTACTCCTGTGATGATTAAAGGCTCGTTACCAATGTTGGTAAATTCAAATTTGTGGTTGTATTTTGGTCCTTCTTCTAAATCTCCAAAATCGTGAACCTCTTGACCGAATTGCATGATAGGCTTATCAGTCTCCACCATTTCACCTTTTTCGTCCTCAATAATATTGCCCACTTTCACGCCTTCAATGGGTTTTTCGGCTTTCTTTTCTATTTGATCTACTTTCTTTTCTGCTTTTTCAGCATCAACTTGTGCTTGCATAGCAAAAACTGATCCCATCATTAATGCAAAAACTAATAAAAACTTTTTCATAGTAGGTTAAATTTTAACTCTTTAATTTAAGTTTACAAATGTATAGAATATGTAGCTAAAAAACAATTTTTTAACAGCGTTTTTTTACTTCTATATTAATAACGTAATCTTAGACGTAGTTGTTTGGTAGAGGTTTAAAATTCAAGTGTTTTTATTGCATTTAATTAAAGGATGAGTGGCAAGTAATGAGGGGCAAGTGATTAATGCTTTCATTATCAATTCTTTACAAGAATCCTAATATTATGAGTAGCAGGCGTTTTTAGCGGTATTAATTCACGTTTTTTAGGTTGTGACTGTTTAAAATAGCCCTGATAGTAGTGGTATGGCAAGTAGTTTTTGTGGTTTTTGTGGTTTCTGTAGTTTTTGTGGTTCTCCCTTGTTATAGAGACTACTTGCCATAGGAACGGATAGCAGGCCTTTCTGTGACGACGAAGCTGCTGGCCTTTCGCTCCTATAAAGTAAGTAAGAGAGTAATTTCCTTACAATCAATCCTTTAAAAAAATTTCAATATTGTTTTATTCCACTTATTATATGTATTTTTTATAGTGTAGCCGTATCCTAACTTTCCAGGATACATATATATAAAAATAGACCTGACGAATTTACTTTAAGTGCGGTTAATTTTGTACCTTTGCAGCCGTAAAAAAAACCATAATATGCCAAAAGTAAGGAATAAAAGTAATACAACAATCTCTTCATCATTTTCATTACCCAAACAAAGTATATTAGCTGATTATCGCTTGGGTTGGGAAAGTCGTCACCTTAGTCAAATTGGTAGAAAGGAAGTGCTTACAGGGAAGGCAAAATTTGGGATTTTTGGAGCAGGAAAAGAGGTAGCACAATTGGCATTGGCTCATTTTTTTCAAAATGGTGATTTTCGTTCTGGCTATTATAGAGATCAGACACTCATGTTGGCGACTAATATTGTCACCTTAGAACAATCCTTTGCACAGTTGTATGCTCACCCCTCTTTAGAACATGAGCCACATTCGGCAGGTCGGCAGATGAATGCTCACTTTGCTACGACAAGTATTGATCCAGAGGGCAATTGGTATGCATTGACTGCACAAAAGAATACTTCTGCGGATTTGTCTTCTACTTCTGGGCAAATGCCTCGAGCTTTGGGCTTGGCTTTGGCTTCTAAAAAATATCGGGAAATTGAAGCTTTGCATGGGCAAACAGACTTTTCCCACAATGGTAATGAGGTTGCATTTGTAACTATAGGGGATGCGAGTACTTCAGAAGGCCCATTTTGGGAAACCATCAATGCGGCTGGTGTGATGAAAGTCCCTATGGCAGTATTTATTTGGGATGATGGTTATGGTATTTCTGTGCCAACAAAATATCAGACTACTAAAGAAAATATATCGGAAGCACTCAAAGGTTTTGAAATAGATGAACACGGTCGTGGTTATCATATGTATCAGTGTGAGGGTTGGGATTATGAAAAATTATTAGCGACTTATGAGGAAGGCTTAGAGAAAGTCAGAACAACACACAATCCTGCTATTTTTCACATTACGCAAATTACCCAACCACAAGGACACTCGACATCAGGTTCACATCAACGCTATAAATCAAAAGAACGCTTACAGTGGGAAAAAGACTTTGATTGTTTGGTCAAAATGCGTGGGTATATTTTAGATATGGGAATTGCGGATGAAGCAACTTTGGATCAAATAGAAAAGGAAGCAAAAGAAATTACGGAGCAAGCTAAAAAAAATGCGTGGCAAGCATTTACAGAGGATATTAAAGAAGAAAAAACGGAACTGTTTGCTATTTACGATCAAATCATAGCAAGTATTGACCAAAAAGATTTATTAGATAATACCAAAAGAAATTTAGAAAGAGAACGATTTCCTTTTAGAAAAGATATTTTAAAGAATGCAAAGGATGCACTTTTACAATTACGCTCCTACCCTATTTTTGAAGGCAAACAAGTTTTATTGAATTTTAAAAATAATAAAGAAAAAATTCATAATGCTTTATACGATACTAATCTTTATAGTAATACTGCCAAAAGCATTCAGCACATCAAACATGTTGCGCCAACTTATAGTGAGGATTCTCCTATGTTGAATGGTTATCAAATTCTAAATGCTTGTTTTGATGCTGCTTTTTCAAGAGATCCTCGTTTATTGGCATTTGGAGAAGACTTGGGACAAATTGGAGATGTAAATCAGGGTTTTGCAGGCTTACAAGAAAAGTATGGTGAAGCTCGTATTTTTGATACAGGTATTCGGGAAAATTCTATTATTGGGCAAGGTATTGGTTTGGCTTTGAGGGGATTTCGTCCTATCGCTGAAATTCAGTATTTGGATTACTTTATTTTTGGGTTGCAACCTATAACGGATGATTTGGCAACTTTGCATTATAGGACGGCTGGCAGACAAGTTGCTCCTTTGATTATTAGAACGAGAGGGCATCGTTTAGAGGGCATTTGGCATTCTGGCTCTCCTATTGGTATGTTGCTCAATTCTGTACGGGGTGTTCGTTTATTGGTTCCGAGAGATATGACAAGGGCGGCAGGTTTTTATAATGCGATGTTGCAAACGGATGAACCTGCTATTATTATTGAGTGTTTGAATGGGTATCGTTTAAAAGAAAAATTACCTGACAACATCTATGAATGCACTACTCTAATTGGTGTGCCTGAAATATTGGTGCTGGGTGAAGATGTGACGATTGTGACTTATGGTTCTTGTGTTCGGATTGCACAGAAGGCTGTGGATAAACTGGCGCAAATAGGCATTTCCTGTGAATTGATTGATGTACAAACGCTTTTGCCTTTTGATGTCAATCATTTGATTGTAGAATCGTTGAAAAAAACGAATCGTATTTTGTTTTTTGATGAGGATGTGCCTGGTGGTGCGACGGCTTATATGTTGCAAGAAGTTTTGGAGAAACAGGGTGGTTATCGCTATTTGGATTCTGCTCCTGTTACGTTAACGGCAAAGGCGAATCGTACTGCTTATGGTAGTGACGGAGATTATTATTGCAAGCCGAATGTGGAGGATGTTTTTGAGGCGATTTATGAGATGATGCATGAGGTGGCCCCTGAAAGGTTTCCTTTGTTTTATTGATTTTTTTAAAACCATATAAGTTTTTTTTGGTGGGCTTACTATATCATTTCGACTCTGCTCAATGACCAAGATTATATAGGTTTTTTGGTGGGTTGTTGTTAACCCAAAAAGTTCCAACACGTTGTATTGGAACTTTTATAACACTAACTAAAAAAACTGATTATAAAACGAAGCTATTTAAGTTTTTTATTGTTTGATGAGTTTGCAACTTTCGCTCTTTCTTTCGCTTATTGCGTTTAAGATGTATATTCCTTTTGGATAGCTGCTCATATCAAATTGTAAGTAGTTGTCTCCTTCTCTTAAATCTTCTTTTGTTTCAAAAACTTTTTTTCCTGCTAAATCAAAGATAATGAAATCCCATACGCTGTTTTCAACTATATCTATGGCGATGTTTGCGTTAGAGATGACTGGGTTGTTGAGTGCTGCTAAGGTAGAAGTAGTTTCGTCTACTCGAATATCTACTGCATTCATTGCATGACAAGAAAGTAATTCTGTGTTGTCTTTGAATTCTACAAATTCGATTACTTCTATTCCTTCTCCTGCTAAGTTGAAATTGGTAAGTTCTTTTGAGAAGGTTAAGTCTGAATCTTTTGTAGGGTCTTCTATATCGAAGCAGAATGTTGCTATTGGCGTGTAAGCGTCTTCTACTAGTGGACAAGCTCCATCAAGGTTGCTCAAGGTTAATGTGGTATTGATGATTCCGTCGTGGTGGGCATCAAATTGTTGGGGGGCGTATGGTGCAAAGATGCCTTGTACACATTTATTGGAGTTATCGAAGTTTCTTGGGGTGAATGACTTAAAATCAAGTGCTTCTTTGTTGTATTCAAAATAAAAAGAAGAAGTCCCTAATCCAAAAGGCATTCCATCTGTAGAGCGTATTTCTATAGTTACACAATATTCTTGTTTTTCACAGCTTGCTTCTGTCTTGAAGCGCATTTCTGCTTCTTGTGCAAAAATAGATATTGTAGATAGAATTAAGAGTGCTATGCTAGTTATTGTATTTCTCATTGTCATTTTTTAAGTGGAGGATAAGCGTAGAAGCTAAAGAAAATGGATATTTTGGATAGGAAGGGTTTGTGTTGTATTGTTACGCTTAATTATACGGATTGGGGAAAGTACAAGTTACATTTAATGTATAATAAAATACACGATATATATACAACAATTTGGTTTTCAGTTTAATACATTTTCATAAAAAATATATAATAAAAACTATGGAAGGAGAAATAATGGAAGGATATTATGTATTTAGTCAAATACTGAGGTGAAGGCACACATGATATAAAACAAGTTATATATCTTGTACTGCACATACTTAGACTATTTTCTTTTAAATTGGTCACCTCTTATATATTTTTTTTTATTTTGTCTGAACGGTATAAGTCCATATATTTTATTTAAACCATATCGTTTCGGCTTCGCTCGATGACCGAAGTTATTTTAGCTTTTTCCAAGAATATATAACTCATATTCACGGGTTGTAAAACGTAATTTTTACAAAATGTGCGAATCAAGGGTTGAAATACCTTAAAATTAAGGTTTCTCTTCATTCTTTCATCTTTGTCTTGATACAAAGAAGCAAAAATCAAGACTGAAAATCCAGTTTTAACGCCATTTGTTAGCAAAAAAAGCTGAAAGGAAATAAACTCGCTGCGCTCAGACAGTATTTCCTTTTTAATCGCAATTTTTACTAACAAATGCCTAACTCTATTTTAGGTCGAAGGAAAATACTATTATCCGCAGTCTTTGCTTGCATAATACTTGATAATAAACATCATAAATATATTTTTAAATAATAATTTATTCATATGCGAAACTATTTTTCTAACCCGTGAACGTGAGATATAAGGGCGTTTTGTCTGTGAAAGATAGACCCGATAGTAGCGGAATGGCTTGCTTTGGTACTGTAGTTCTTGGTGCGGTGGTGCTGTGGTTCGGTTCTTATGTGATTTGTGGTTATTATTGCAAGCCATATTAGCGTATAGCGGGCCCATGTGTGGCGACGGAGCAATTTACCGTTCTCTCCTAAAAAAATATTAATTCTTATTGGAAATTATGTTGATTTTGAGGAGATCATTTTTTGCTTCGAGGTCTATTAGCTCGTAGGTTTGGAAGTTGTATTGGGCTTTGTTGACACTGGTGTACTTTTCGTTGAAACGGAGTTTGCTGGTTTCTGTGTTGTTGGCGATGTCGAAGCATATTTCTGCGATGGGTGTGGGGATGTCTTCTATTTTGGGACAGACAGCTCCTTCGTCTCTGAGTTCGATGGAAATATTGATGACTCCAGCAGAATTGGCGTCAACGTATTGAGGGCCGTAGGGAGTTCTTCCGTTGGGACATTCGTGTTCATCGTTGAAACCCAATGCTTTGTAGGATTTGAATTGGAGTGCTTGGGCGTTGTACTCAATGAAGAAAGAAGAAGTACCGATAAGTACATCTTCTTTGTGAGCGCAAACCATTATTTGGGTGCAATACTGGTTTGTTTCTTCATTAAGCTCTGTCTCAAAACTTAAATTCACTTGTGCCTCAAGACTGAATGGTCTAATTAGGAAAAAAGTTATAATTGGAATAAAATATCTCAACATTTGAAAATAACTTTATATTACATAAAATACATACGACTTTTTTATACTGTAGGTTACAATATATTCTGTCTCACTTATTTTTTTACGATAATTTGTCTTAGTTGTTTTTGTTTTTGAACCATATAAGTTGTTTGAGTTGGTTTAAGTCCATATGAGTTGTTTTTTTTAAACCATATAAGTTATATAAGTCCATATAAGTTTTTATGGGTTACTTTTTTTGAACCATATAAGTTGTTTGAGTTCGTTTAAGTTCATATGAGTTGTTTTTTTTAAACCATATAAGTTATATAAGTCCATATAAGTTTTTATGGGTTACTTTTTTTGAACCATATAAGTTGTTTGAGTTGGTTTAAGTCCATATGAGTTATTTTTTTTTGAACCATATAAGTCCATATGAGTTTTTATATAAAAATTTTAATTATGAATGTTACATTGATTTCTGATACGCATGGATTGCATAAGGGCTTGACTGTTCCTAAAACGGATTTGTTAATCCATGCAGGTGATTTTAGTAAATTGGGAACGGTACAGGAAGTAGTAGATTTTATGACTTGGTTTACACATTTAGATGCTACACATAAGGTTTTAATTGCAGGAAATCATGATTTTTTGGCGGAGAAAGAACCTGCTGTTTTTAAAGCATTGATTCCAAGAGATTGTATTTATTTGGAAGATGATTTTGTGATGATTGAGGGCTTAAAGATTTGGGGATCGCCTATTACGCCTTATTTTTTTAATTGGGCTTTTAATCGGCATCGGGGAAAGGAGATTAAGAAATATTGGGATTTGATTCCTGAGGATGTGGATATTTTGGTGACGCATGGGCCGCCTTTGGGGATTTTGGATAAGACGAGTCGGGGTGATTTGGTGGGTTGTGAAGATTTGTTGGAACGGGTTTTGAAAATTAAGCCTAAGTTGCATGTTTTTGGGCATATTCATGAGGCGGCTGGACAGTTGGAACGGGATGGGACGGTTTTTGTGAATGCGAGTGTGTTAAATTTGGCGTATAATTTGGTTAATTTGCCTGTGGTTTTGGTTGTTTAGTGCTGTGGTTCTTAGTGCCGTAGTGCTGTGGTTGTGATAAACTAAAAAGCCCCTTGACAAACTTCGTTTATCAAGGGGCTTCCATATATTATCAATGATCTTTTTCTTACATCATTCCTGGCATTCCACCTGGCATACCTCCTGGCATTCCACCTGGGTGACCTGCGTTTTCTTCTGGTTTATCAACGATGATACACTCCGTCGTTAATAACATGCTTGCGATAGAAGCTGCATTTTCTAAAGCGACTCTTGTTACTTTAGTTGGGTCGATTACACCTGATTCCAATAATTTTTCGTATTGTTCTGTACGAGCGTTAAAACCGAAGTCTTTTTTACCTTCTCTTACTTTTTGAACAATTACAGAACCTTCCAAACCTGCATTGTATGCAATGGTTCTTAAAGGAGCTTCGATAGCTTTGCGGATGATTTCGATCCCTGTGTTTTCGTCGTCATTTAAGCCTTCTACTTTCTCTAACGCTTTAACGGCACGAATGTAGGCAACGCCTCCACCTGGTACGATTCCTTCTTCTACAGCCGCACGAGTTGCGTGTAACGCATCATCCACACGGTCTTTCTTCTCTTTCATCTCTACTTCCGTAGGTGCTCCAACATACATTACAGCAACACCACCAGCTAATTTAGCCAAACGTTCTTGTAATTTTTCTTTGTCGTAGTCAGAAGTTGTGTTTTCAACTTGTGTTTGAATTTGTCCAACACGAGCTTTGATGTCAGCGTTTTTGCCTTTACCATTAACAACAGTAGAACTGTCTTTGTCAATGATGACTTTTTCAGCCTGTCCCAACATTTCTAAAGTAGCTTGTTCTAATTTGAAGCCTCTTTCTTCAGAGATAACCGTACCACCAGTTAAGATAGCGATGTCTTCCAACATTGCTTTTCTTCTGTCACCAAAGCCAGGAGCTTTCACCGCAGCGATTTTCAACGTACCTCTTAATTTGTTTACCACTAAAGTAGCCAATGCTTCTCCATCTACATCTTCAGCGATGATTAACAAAGGACGACCTGTTTGTGCAACTTGCTCTAATACAGGCAATAAGTCTTTCATGCTGCTCACTTTTTTGTCGTGTAACAAGATGAATGGACTTTCGATTTCTGCCTCCATTTTGTCAGGGTTTGTGACAAAATAAGGAGAAAGGTAACCACGATCAAATTTCATACCTTCCACTACATCAACGTAAGTCTCCGTACCTTTGGCTTCTTCTACAGTGATCACTCCTTGTCTGCCCACTTTTTCCATTGCGTCCGCAATCATTGTACCGATTTCCTCATCGTTGTTAGCCGAGATTGTACCAACTTGCTTGACTTTCTCAATATCGTTACCAACTTTAACAGACTGTTTGTTTAAAGCAATAACAATAGCTTTAACTGCTTTGTCGATACCTCTTTTCAAGTCCATTGGGTTAGCACCAGCAGCCAAGCTTTTTAAGCCAGCACCAACGATAGCTTGAGATAAGACTGTAGCCGTTGTGGTACCATCACCTGCAATATCAGAAGTTTTAGACGCCACTTCTTTTACCATTTGCGCACCCATATTTTCCATTGGGTCTTCCAATTCGATTTCTTTGGCTACAGATACACCATCTTTTGTAATCATTGGCGCACCAAATTTGCGCTCAATAACAACATTACGACCTTTAGGGCCTAATGTAACTTTTACTGCATCTGCTAAGGCGTCTACACCTTTTTTTAATTTCTCACGAGCATCGACGTCGTATCTAATTAACTTTGCCATATTGTTATAAATGATTGATTTTATTGGGATATATAAAGCGTATAAGCTTTACCTATCCTTAATTTTGTTTAATTATTAAAAATAAGTTGTTGATTGTGTAAAGTGACGGGTGACAGGTGGCGAGTGCTTACACTCTATACCTGTTTAGTTCATCTCTTAAATCAACAGTGGGTGGGATTTTTTTAGACGATTGCAAAAATGTCAGATTCTCTCATAATGAGGAAATCGTCTCCGTCTACTTTGATTTCAGTACCCGCATATTTTCCATAAAGTACCTCATCACCTACTTTGACAGTCATAGGCTCATCTTTTTTTCCTTCACCCACAGCCATCACCGTCCCTTTAGACGGTTTTTCTTTTGCTGTATCAGGAATAATAATACCACTTGCGGTTTTCTCTTCTGCTTTTGCAGATTTCACAATAACTCTGTCTGCTAATGGTTTGATTTTCATTATTGAAAACTATTTTAGATTTAAAAAAATGTTTTGATTTTAATTTGCAACACTATTGTATTGCTACTTTCTCTATTATCATAAGCTGTGCCAATTGTGTTTTTCTGTCAATACGTCAGTCTTTGTATGCCAAAGTTTCAAAGATGTATTTTTATTGAAATATCCAAATTTTTAGCCTGTATATTTTGCAGTTGCCATTTTTTCTTGGCTTTTGGGAATAATGTGTTAAATCCTTTGTATTTTGATGTAAGGATTTGGAGAGAATGGTTTGTCTTTCATCGTGATGGATGGTCCCGCTGTTCGTTCTTATGGTGGCTTGCCTGCGCTGCGGGCAGACCCCATGGGGTCTGCCCCTACCACGTCGCCACCATACCACTGCCATCGGGTCTATTTTTCATGGTCTGTATCTCTGCATTCGGGTTTTGAATCACGGATTTCTTTGGATTTTTGGGATTGCTTGGATTTTTTTGTGGTTCTGTTTTTGAAAAATAGCCCCGATAGTAATGGTTGGATGATTGCGTTGGCTGCCTTGTTCGGTTCAAATGTGGAAATGCAAGGCATCTTGGAGATGCCTTGCAGTGCGGTACAGTTCGTGAAAAAATGGAAGGCATCTTAGAGATGCCATCCATTAATGGATAGCGGGACTTTCTGTCACGACGAAGCTCCGAACAGTTCGCTCCTAAAGAAAAATATGATGTATACTATCAGGAATTGTCGATACATTTAAATTTCTATAATTTTATAGAAGTGTAAATATCTTGGCTTTTCATATAAAAAATTATCTATATTTCTACCTAAAAAAATGAAATTTGTTTTTATCTTGGAACATTTAACTAAACACTCTGCTATGAACAAATTTTTACTAAGTGCTTTTTTCTTTCTGTGTGGGCTGTATTGTATGGCGCAACATACGGTTACAGGCATTATTATTGATGAAGATGATCTTCCCTTGATTGGTGTCAATGTCCTTGAAAAAGGAAGTTATAATGGTACAGTTACGGATATTGACGGTAAATTCAGCTTAGAAGTAAGCTCTGAAAATGCGATACTTTTTTTAAGTTATGTTGGTTTTGCCAATCAAGATGTAAGGCTGGAAGGACAATCGGATGTGAGTATTGTCTTATTAGAGGGACTTTCTTTGGGTGAGGTACAAGTTGTTGGATCAAGAAATGCCAATCGTTCTGCTACCAATTCGCCTGTTGCTATTGATATTATCAATATTGCCGATATTCCAACTCGTAATGGACAGGTAGAAATCAATCAAATTCTACAATATGCTGCTCCTTCGTTCAATGCTTCCAAGCAATCTGGATCGGATGGTGCGGATCATATTGATCCTGCTTCTTTGAGAGGCTTGGGGCCAGACCAAACATTGGTGTTGATTAATGGGAAAAGACGACACCAATCCTCCTTGGTTAATGTATTTGGTAGTCGAGGTCGGGGTAATACGGGAACGGATTTAAATAATATTCCTGCTTCTTCGATTAAAAGAATTGAGGTTTTGAGAGATGGAGCTTCGGCTCAATATGGTTCTGATGCCATTGCTGGTGTTATCAATATCGTTTTAAAAGACAATGTTGGGGAGGTTTCTGGTGCGATTACGTATGGTGCGAATAGTACCAATGCTGCTGCGCCCGATGGCGGTTGGGAAGCCGGAACAGCCAATGCAGGCGGTGAAAACCGTTTGTATGATGAGGATAGAAGTTTTGATGGCAATACGATTAAAGTAGAAGCCAATTATGGAATGCCTTTGGGTAAAGATGGGGGTTTTGCGAATGTTACGACAGAACTGTTGTCTAAGGATAGAACGCTGCGTCCTGGGGCCTCTTTCCGTATGGGTTATGGTGATGCTGCTGTGAATGGATTCAATGTTATGATTAATTCGGCTATTCCTTTGGATGACAAAACGGAAGTTTATGCTTTTGGTGGTCGCAATTACCGTGATACGGATGCTTATGCCTTTTCAAGAGGTGCTGGTGATGCTCGTACCGTTGCCAGTATTTATCCAGATGGATTTACCCCTCGTATTACGTCTATCATTACGGATGCATCGGCTTCGATGGGGGTTCGTCATGAATTAAATAATGGATGGAACGTTGATTTTAACAATACTTATGGTAAAAACAATTTCCACTACTTTATCAAAAATACCAATAATGCCTCTTTAGAGTCTGCTTCTCCTACGGATTTTGATGCAGGTGGTCATAGCCTTTCTCAAAATACAACAGGCTTGGATTTCTCGAAGTTTTTTGATGGTGCTTTGTCTGGCATCAATGTCGCTTTTGGAACAGAATACAGAACGGAAAACTTCCAAATTTTTGCAGGAGAAACAGGTTCTTATGCGACTTATGATGTGAATGGTTTGCCGATTACAAGACCAGACCAAATGATACCCGTTGATTCTATTTCTGGTGAAGAGCGTCCTGGAGGTTCTCAAGGATTTCCTGGTTATAGCCCTGACAATGAAGTAGATCGCAATCGTTCTAACCTTGGATTTTATGTTGATACAGAATTTAATATTAGCGAAGCCTTTTTACTTGGCGGTGCGGTTCGTTTTGAAAACTATAGTGATTTTGGAGAGACTTTCAATTATAAAGTGGCTGCTCGTTACAAAGTCTTAGAAAATCTTGCCGTTCGTGCGTCTGCATCTTCTGGATTTAGAGCACCTTCTTTGGCTCAGATTTACTACAATTTGCGTTTTACAAATTTTGTGGGTGGCGATGCAAGAGAGGTTTTATTGTCTGCAAACAATAGTCCTGTCACTCGTGGTTTTGGTATTGGCGAGTTGCAACAAGAGACGGCATTTAATTTAAGTGCTGGATTGACTTTTAGTACAAAAGGATTTACGGCAACGATTGATGGTTATTCTATTGATGTGACTGATCGTATTGTTTTGACGGAATACTTTGATGCGGAGTTCCTTGATTTAAATGTGGTTGCTGCTCAATTCTTTGCGAATGGGGTGGATACGAAAACGCAAGGTGTGGATGTTGTCTTAAACTATAAAAAATCGTTTGGCAAAAATAAATTGAATGTTGGTGTTGCTGCGAATTTTAATCAAATGGAAATTGAGACCATCCATAATGGGGATTTAGATGTAGATACTTTCTTTGGACCAAGAGAACAGTATTTCTTACAAGCTTCTGCGCCTGATTATAAGATTAGTGCCAATTTGGGTTATACTTTGGATAAAATAAATTTTGCGGTGGGTTTGACTCAATTTAGTGAGGTGACGATTTTGGATTGGCAAAGTTATGAGGCAGATGCCGATTATGGTGGTCGGGAGGCTCGTCTTGCAGCAGCAGAAGATGTTTATGAACCAGGCATGGTTTTGGATGCCAGTGTCAGCTTTAATGTGATGGACAATCTTATTTTGACTGTCGGTGGTAACAATATTTTGAATGCGTATCCTACGATACAGGATGATTGGACGGATTCGGGCGGTTATTGGGATTCTGTGCAGATGGGAACGAGTGGGGCTTATTTCTTTGGGCGTGTTGGCTTCAAGTTCTAAACCATATAAGTTATAAAAGACAAATTAAAAGGGCATATAAGAAAGAACTTATATGCCCTTTTTGTTTTTAATTCTTATCCCTTAACCTTGAAGTGGGCGATGGCAAGGCGGATTTTGTGGTAGGGGATTCTTTCGTCTAATTTTTCAAAGATCGCTCTTAGGGAGGTGGTGTGACCGACGGCTTTTATGGCTTTTCGGATGAGGTCTAATTCTTTGGAATTGACGAATTTTGAAACGTCTATGTCATAGCCATTTTCGTAGAGGGTCGCAAAATGAGTGTAGATTGTTCCTAAGTTTAGTTCTCTTTTGTGGGCAATTTGTTCGACGGGCATGCCTTGTCTAAAGTATTCATAAGTGAGTAAGGCGGTACCGCCTTTGACGACTTTGCCTGTTTTGGTTTGACTTGCCAAAAACTTTCTGATTGCTTCTATAAATTGGCCTCCATACTTTTCTAATTTGTACTCCCCTACACCCGATATTTCTCTCATCGCATCTTCGCTCGTTGGGCGGAAACCTGACATTTCTTTGAGGGTGGCGTCTGAAAATACGAGATAGGCGGCAATGTTGGCTTTTTTCGAGATTTTAGCACGCAATTCTTTTAAGAGTGCGAATAAATCTTCGTTGATTTCCTCCGTTTTTGTTTTTGGTTTTGACTTTTTGAGGCGTTCTTCCATACGCTCTTTGATGGTGGCTAATTTGACCAAAGGTACTTTTGCTCCATCGAATAAAACGGTTTTGCTTTTGTCGGTCAATTTCAAGGCACTTTTCTCGTCATAGGCGATTTCAAATAAGCCTAAATTGAGCAGTTGGTTCATATAGGCTTGCCAATCAAAGAAGGGAATGTCTCTTCCTGCGCCATAGGTTTTTATTTCGTGAAATCCATTCGCATAAATTTCTTTTTTGCCTGATCCTCTCAATACATCTATGATGAGACCCATTGGTGCTTTTTGGCGCATTCGAGCGACACATGACAGTGCTTTTTGGGCAATAACTGTTCCATCAAATTCTTCTGGTGGATTTTCACAAACATCACAATTTCCACAATTTTCTTCTAAGGTTTCGCTAAAGTAGTTGAGCAAAATTTTTCTTCGACAATTGAAGGCGTCCGCATATTGGAGCATTCTGTCTAATTTCTGGAGTTTTAGCTCTTTGATGTCTCTTGGAAGGTCGGCAAATAGGCGTTCTTTGTAAATTTTTATGTCCGCATAGCTATAAAAAAGGATAGTTTCGCTGTCTAAGCCATCTCGCCCTGCTCTCCCAATTTCTTGGTAATAGCCTTCGATGTTTCGGGGCAAATTGTAGTGAATCACCCATCGAATATTGGATTTGTCGATACCCATTCCGAAGGCGACGGTGGCACAAATAATTTGGGTTTTGTCTTTGATGAAGTTTTCTTGTGTGGTGCTTCTTTCTAAGGACGACATACCTGCATGATAGAAATCAGCATCAATGCCTGCTTTCTGCAATTTTTCTGCTATTTGTTCCGTCAATCGTCGGCTCAAACAATAGATGATGCCCGATTGGTTGGGACGGTTTTTTATGTATTTTAGGATGACTTTGATTCTGTCTCGTCCTGGCAAGACTGTTAAGTTGAGGTTTGGGCGGTCAAAAGAGGCCAAAAATAGTTTGGAATTTTTTAAGCGTAGTTGATTTATAATATCGCTTCGGGTCAATTTATCGGCGGTGGCGGTGAGGGCGACGATGGGGATGTTGGGATATTGTTTTTTGAGGAAGGACATCTGGGTGTATTCTGGTCGGAAATCGTGTCCCCAACTCGATATACAGTGGGCTTCGTCAATGGCAAATAGGTTGATGGGCAGTCGTTCCATCATCATAATGAAGTTTTGACTGAGCATTTTTTCGGGAGAGACGTATAGAATGTCTAATTCTCCGCTACTTGCTTGATTCTCAATGGTTACTTGTTCTGCTCCTGATAGGGAACTATTGAGAAAGGCGGCTTTGACTCCGTTTGCTTGTAGTCCTTCTACTTGGTCTTTCATCAGGGCGATTAGGGGCGATATGACGATGCATACGCCTTCTTGAATCATCGCTGGAATTTGGAAGCAAAGGGATTTTCCGCCACCTGTGGGCATCAATACAAGGCAATCTTGCTTGTTGAGGATGGTTTCAATAATTTCGGCTTGTAGGGGTCGAAAGGTTTCGTAACCGAAGTATTGTTTTAGGACTTCACTTGCCCTTTTCATCACTTCTGTGGTCGTTGTACTTGGATTCATCTTATCTAACTTTATTATTTCTGATATAGGCTTTATACTCATAATGCTATAAAGTTAGTTTTTCAGGGGTTATTGACCAAATTTTGAACCATATAAGTTGTTTGCCTTTTTTTTAGTATATATAAGTTTTTGTTTATTAGATATTTGAGGCTTTACGTGTTTCTGTTTTTTTGAAACCATATAAGGACATATACATTTTTTTCTTGCTTTTTGCAGGGGTTGTGTCCTTTTAAGCTAGACCCGATGTGAGCGTTATGGCTATGGTGGTTGATTTCGTTTTTGCGATTTATAGAGCGTTGGAACAAGGCATGCCTTGTCCTTACAGTGATTTGTGGTTTATAATAGCCATAGTAGCGGTCAGCGGGCCTTTCCGTGGCGATGAAAGATTGTCTGTTCTCTCCTTATTATTATGGTGGCGAGTGATGGGTGACTGGTGGCGAGTGTTTCTTTTGTGTTTTTTATTTTTTTGGAGAGGATGGTTTGGGGGTTTGGAGTTGGGTTTGGTCTCGCTATTCGTTCTTATGGCTTCTTTCGTTTGTGTGATTTTAGTAGTTTTTGTGGTTTTTGTAGTTGTATTTTGGGTGTTATGATGTTTTGGGATAAAGAAGCCATACCACTGCTATCGAGTCTATTTTGGGTGGTTTGGGGCTTTTTCTTTGGGTTTGTTAGTGGGC
>Ga0209185_1001139_pt1 | contig 24532 bp, 21 predicted proteins | sample SidtaG_2_FD_187425 | JGI IMG/M metagenome (GOLD analysis project Ga0209185, IMG submission 187425) | Marine algal microbial communities from Sidmouth, United Kingdom - Sidmouth_Asex2 metaG (SPAdes) (version 2) | ecosystem: Host-associated > Algae > Red algae > Unclassified | place: Sidmouth... | reverse complement strand
AACAATTTATTTAATTTCTTTCACTAAATCTTCCTTACGTAGCTCGGCTATGCGCGTCAAATTTAGCCAAACATATAAAAAAAATAACTTCTTCATTTGGGGTAGATTATTTTCTTCCTCTTCCCTGACTCATTGTAACTTCCCTTTCAAGGCAGCAACCGGATCCATTTTAGCAATTTTCCGTGTAGGTAAAAAGCTAACGATAGTCGCACAAATAACGACGATCAAAATTGTTCCTAAAATTAACTGTACACCATATACTGGAAATATTCGCTCGGCTATGGCGATGCCCATTTCTTGTGATGCTTGGGGTATTGCAATCCCTTTTTTTGCCATATAAATAAATAAAGGGATGCCGTAAATACAAGCAAAAACCATCGCAAAAAGGCTATACATCGCGCCCTCGACAGTGAACAGTCCGACGACTTGCGAACGGGTCATGCCGAGCGCAACGTAAGTACCGATTTCTTTTTGTCGTCTGAAAATAGACAATACTTGCGTATCAAATATCGCCAACAAAGCAATGGCAAGCAACATAATATACATAATAGAAGAACTATATTTTTTCATAGAAATAATTTCTTCTATATCGCTCAATAGTTCTTTTTGACTTTTAAATGTCCAACCCGACATCGCGGTATTTTCGTAATTTTGATTGGCGACAAACATGGTGGCGTGTTGGTCGAGTCCGGTCATTTCCCAGAGTTTATCAATCGCAATCCAGACCTGTCCGTTATCTACCGAAGCGACATTATTTTCAAAAATATCGACTATCGTAATGCTCGCCGCATCGAAGGTACCATTCTTATCACGCCAACGAAGAAGTACCTCATCGCCCTTGTCGAGCTTGGCGGTAGATGCCATTCTTTTGCCGATAACTGCGGGGATATTTACCGTACTTTTCGTGAGTGCCGAGGTGGGCAGCAAGAGCGTATTTTGTGCCGCATCAATGCCTTTGAGTGCCACGCCGACCATCCGCCCGTCGGGATAAATAGAGGCTTGACGAATGAGTATCGGAGTCAGATTTTCGGTATTTTGCGGTATGGATGCGTGTCCGTCTTGCAGTGAAAACGGGTCGTAAGGGTCATATTTTTCGTGTAGCAAATGACCGTTGCCGTACTCCCATTCGGTGGTGTCTTTTTTGGCTTGCTGATTCCAACCGTCCATCATCCCATTAAAAAAAATAATAATGATAAAGGAAAACGATAAAACCACTACATTGAGCCATGTGCGAAGCCCCGCACCGATGAGGTTTTTGTATGCTAATTGAAATGCAAGTCTCATTTTTTAATTTTGAATGAACGAATTTTGAATGAATGAGTGAATAATGTAATGCTACAATGCGTCAATGCTACAATGCGATAATGAAGAAAACATTGTAGCATTGTAGCATTATAGCATTGTAGCATTAGTAACCCACTCGTCCTCTTCCACTTTCCCATCTCGAAGATGAATGATGCGCTCAAGGTAGCCCATCACTTTTTCATCGTGTGTAGAGAATAGGAAGGTCGTGTCCAGTTCTTTATTGAGTTGCTGCATCATTTTGAGGATGATATGGGCATTTTCGGCATCGAGGTTGGCGGTGGGTTCGTCTGCGAGGAGGATTTGGGGGCGTTTGACCATTGCTCGTGCTATGGCTACACGCTGTCCTTCGCCGCCGGAAAGTTTGTCGGGTTTTTTATTTGACATACCTGCCAAACCGACCCAATCTAAGGCTTCCATAACGGCTTTTTTACGCTCGCCTTTGGTTCTTTTTTGTAATAATAAAGCAAATTCGACATTCTCAAAAACGGTGTAAACGGGCAGTAAATTAAAGACCTGAAAGATGAATCCGATGTGCATATTTCGCAGTTGGGCAGATGCCTTGTGCGAGAGCGAAGCAATATCTTTACCCATGACGGTTGCCTTGCCTTCGGTCGGGCTGTCGAGCGAACCGATGATATTGAGCAAAGTCGTTTTGCCTGAACCACTCGGTCCGACCAAACCCGAAAATTCGCCTTTTCCGATGTCCAGATTGATGTCTTTTAAGGCAGAAAAATATCCGTCACCTACGGGGTATTTTTTGGTGACATTGCGGAGTGTTATTATTTTTTCTGTATTCATAGTGTCGTTGATTCGTTATTCGTTGATTCGTTATCCGTTATTCGTGTATTCGTTGACTCGTTATTCGTTACTCGTTTTACAAAGTGATACTTTTAATTGCTTGTGCTTAAAGTTTCGGACACTTATCCTTAACGTTAAGTCATTAATTATCAATTATTTACAAAACGGATAACGGATAACGAGTAACGAGATTAATGATTATACACCAACATCAATCGTATGCCGGGTCCTGAAAAGTTATTGACGAGGTCGTTTTGTTGGATGCCTTGCTGTGTGGCAGGGTTGTAGTACACCATGAGGTAGCCGATCAGGTGTTGGAATTGGTGTTGGTAATTGACGAAAACTGTCGTGTTTTTTGCAGTCCAATTATAATAAAAAATAGCATTTATCGTATCAAAAAAACCAAGCGGATAGGCGGCGGTAATGGCAGAAAAATTTGCGGTATTTTCAAATCCGAAGGGTGTCTCATCAAAACTCAACAAGAGATGTTCGGCGATGATATTGAGTCCGCTTCCGATGCCAAAGGTGTAATCTATGCCTACATTGAGCAAGGTTTGATTGGTAAATTGACCAACGTTTTTTGATTTGTGGCTATGCGTTGCTTCCAACCAAAGCCCTACTTTCAAGTCCCATTTTCCGTCGATACCGATTCTGTTTTCGGGGATTTTTTCGTATTGATATTCGGGGAGCGTGGCAAATAATTCCGTAGAATTTGCGGTTCTGTGGTGGTACGATACGGCGATTTCTCCTTTGGGAACGGGGTACTGCACACGCCCACCGATTTCGGGGATTTTTCGGTTGGTGATGACCGCATCGAAGCCTCTTGTTTTTTCATTTCCGTATAATGTCCAGAGCCAAATATTGGCATTGTTGAGAAAATAATATCTGCCGAGTACGCCATAAACGCCATTGGTCAATTGGAGCGGGTCGCGCGGGTCTATCTGATTGAACCACTGCATCGGACGAAGCAAAGTAGATGACCCAAAATCTATTTTTTGTAAGCCGATTCTACATTCAAATTGCTTGCTTGTGTACCGCGTCCACAGGCGATATGAGTTGAGGTCAATGTCGCTCTGGGCAGTGTCAAAAGGATGAAATAATGAGCGTATTGATAAATTCGCAGAAGCCTCAAAATCAATACTTTGGAAGCTATCTATCGGTATTTTGTACGACAATTCGGGGATGTATCTGCCTCCTGCAAACCAATCCAAATCATTATCAGGACTGAAGCTGGAAATGAGCGAAACTTGCCCGTCAAATTCGAGTTTTTCTTGTGCCAATATTGCTGTTGACAGCATTAAAAATAATATTATGAATATATGTTTTTTCATCAGAAAATTACTTCTTCAATATGCCATAAAAGAAAAAACGGGTCAGTTCCATGATGAGTTTTTCCTCTGACGGATATATTTTATGGAGTTGCGGGTCCATAATTTTATTATTTATATCATTGAGCATGTAGATGATAAAATCCATTTTCAAATCCGCTCTGATGGCGCCCTCTTTTTGTGCATTTTTGAAGTCTTTTATGATAATTTTGTGCATTTTTTGCTGTTGAATTTCCAGCTCTTTTGCCATTTTGGGATTATCGCTTTGGTAGATGTCTTTTAGAAATTCTTTGCTGATACCTTTGGAGCGTTCATATTTGAATTGAATGAGTTGTTCGATTTTTTCATCAAAAGGAAGATTCTCATTCATTATCTTATGATACGCCTCCAATCCCTCACCTTGCAATTGCGCTATCATTACTTCGACCAATTCATCTTTATTTTTAAAATTTCGATAAAAAGTCATTTTACTCACGCTCGCTTCTTTACAGATTTCTTCTACCGTCACGCGACGTATGCCATGCTTCCAAAAGAGATTTTTCGCTGTTTTGAGTAAAATAATTTGAGATTTGCTGCTTACTTGTGCTTCCATATTTTCGCTCTGTTACAAATACTACATTAAGTTACGAATTTTGTTTTACATTTCCAAAATCGTAACATTTTTTATTCTTAAATGAATATTTTATTTCGCTTATCCCAAATTAAGGTGAAAAGTAACACAGGCTTCCAGCCTGCACTCGCGTTTGGGCAGGTAATACGCGAGTGCAGGCTGGAAGCCTGTGTTACTTTGAATCAAAATAAATTCCACCCTAATTTGGGGATGAGTGTTTGTTTCACCGAAGAAAAGCGACTGATAGGAAATATTTTTTTAGAAAATTAATTAAGTGAAAGAAACGAGAGAGAAATATTGAAATTTGGGCTAAAATCTGTTTGAAATTCGTCTGATATTTTGAAAGTGTCTGGTAAAAAAATGTAAAACTACTCTTTAAAGAAAGAGAAGAAATTCCCCCTTAGGGATGAAAAGATAATAAACGTTACATCTTCACGCCGTTATTTTTTCTTTACACGAGCCAAATTTGACGCGAATACTCACTGTATTTAAGGAAAATTTGGTGAAGTACAAAGGAAAAAGAACAAGTCGAGAATGTAATGTTTATTGTTTTTTCATCCCTTAGTGAAAGAAATTAAATAACATGTGCCATTATACTCGTTTTTTTTCCGTCTAAGAATCCTTTGAAATCCTTACGTAGCTAAGGCTATGTGCGGCTTTCAAAAAATCCTTAGACAAAAAAAATACTTCGCATTATGGGACATCTTATTTAATTTCTTTCACTTAGTAAAACGACATATTCACAGGGTATTCGTATCATTGCAGACTGAAAATTATTAACATTTTCTAAAAACCAATATAACTATTCACCACAAAAATCACGAAACAACGTTAACGTGAAACAGCACAAAGGTTTTTAAAGAAATTCCTTACAAACCTTTGTGTTCTTCTGCGTTCGTTCGATTTTCGTGTCCTTAGTGCCCCTTAGTGGTAAAAATCACGAATCACGATACAAATGAATTTCATACGCCGTCATTTCCCTGTTATTATTTTGCAATTATGCACCTTTATTATATTGGCGGTATCTTTGGGCGGTTTCCTATTCAATCCCAACGGACGACTCTTCAACCCTGGCGGCGATGGCATCAAAAATTACTACACATTCGCCTATCACCTCAAATACGGAAGCGGTCATTGGTTTGATGGCATGAACTACCCGCATGGCGAACACCACCTGTTTACCGATAGCTTTGCTGCCTATGCCTGGCTGCTCAATCTCATTGATAATCATATCGTTACGCTATATCCTTACTCCGTCGGAATTATCAACCTGACGGTGCTTTTGGCGTTTGGATGCTGTACTTTTTTCCTCTACAAAATCTTGCGACACTACGGCGTAGCGACTTGGTGGGCTATCCCGGCTGCGCTTTGTACATGTTTTCTTTCGCCACAAGTTCGTCGGCTCGAATTTCATTATAGCCTTGCTTTTGTGCTGTATGTTCCGATGTTGTGGTACTTTTTGCTAAAAATGTTGCGTGTTCCTCCCCCCAGCCCCTCCCGAAACGAGTTCGGGACAGGCTTCCAGAGGGGGAGATTTTTCGCTGCGCGAAAAACTTCTGACACGAATATTTCCCCCTTTGGAGGGGGGCAGGGGGGAGGAATCTGGGGCATAACCATCATAACAAGCATCGTTTTTTTCGGACTGATTCATCCCTATTATTTACCTTTGGGGAGCTTTTTTGTCTTGGCTTTTGGGGGTGTTCATGCGTTTTCCAACCTCTCTTTTGTGCAAGTAGGGCATGCCCTGCCCGTACAAAAGAGAGGTTGGAAAACAATCCTTACACTTTTCGCCATCGCTTTGCTGCCGATTTTGATACTCGGCATCTTTACCGCACTGACCGACCCCGTGACCGACCGCCACCTCGCGCCCTTCGGATTGTGGGTTTATGTGAGTCGTTTTGAGGCGATATTTTTCCCGAATACGGGACATATTCGCACTTGGTGGGATTTTCTGCATCTGCCGCAAGTTGATATGGAAGGCATGGCTTATGTCGGATTTTGGGGCTTGCCTGTGTTAGTGTTTACGGTGGCTCGCGGTTTATATTTTTCTGTAAAAAAACGAAACCCAATTGAGTTGTTCAGATTCACAAATCAACCGACGCTCAACACTGCACTTTTGGCATCTATTCTCTTGCTAATCCTTTCATTTGCACTGCCTTTTATATGGTTTAGTTTTTTATTGGATTGGATACCTCAGTTGCGCCAATTTAGGTCATTGGGGCGGTTTGCTTGGGCATTTTATTACGTGTATGGCGTGTATGTCGCGTATTTATTTTATTCGTTTTTGAATTTTTTATTATTAAAAAATAAAAAAACAATCGCAATAATAGTGGGCGTAATTGTAATGAGTTTGTGGGCAAATGAAGCGGGTTGGCACTTGCATTATACGGCTCAAACGATGTACAGACATCAAGCAAAAAATACTTTTTTTAAGGATAATAATGACTACGGAAATTACCTCAAACAAGCGAACTACGCGCCCGATGATTTTCAGGCGATTTTGCCATTTCCCTATTTCAATAATGGTTCTGAAAAATGGTATATCTATCGCGACGGACTTTCCGCACGGGAGGCGTATAAATGTTCCTTTGAAACGGGGCTGCCGATAGCGGCTTTGCACTCTCCGCGTGCGTCGATTTCGCAAGCCGGAAAATTGGCACAAATGCTAAGTAGCGACCTCATCGAAAAACGTATTTTAAAGGATTTGAATGATAAACCTTTTTTACTTATTTTATTGAATAACAGCAAATTAGGAAAGGATGAAGTCCGCTTGATAGAAAAGTCAAATGAAATTTTTAGGGATAAAAAAATAACGCTGTATGAATTGCCTTTGACGGCTTTTGAGACTCGTTTTACGGAAGTTCGGGAGGAATATATTCAATTTAAATCCGAAAAAAATACTTCACTTGAATTGCCGAAATACGTTCTACATAAAAATTTTAACACACAAAAATCGCCACATACATTTCGCGGAAGCGGCGCAGCACATAGCGGCGACAGCATCCAAATCACACTACACGACGGACATTTGAATGCCAAGCAATTTCCCGCAGTTTTTGAGACTTCGATGTGGGTGTATGCCGATAGTAGTCAGTCCAGTTTTCCAAAATTATTTTATTACGAATTTAATGAAAAAGGTGAGCGCGTAGGTTTGGAGGTGATTAGTCCAAAATTTGAGACAGAAATCTACGGCGAAGGCAGTTGGGCGATGACAAAATTTATGTTTAAATGCCAATCGCCGCGCAATCGCGTACATATTTATCTCGAATCGGAAAACCAAAAAACAAGAGGCATCATAGGCGATGAATGGCTGTTGCGACCTGTCGAAACGAAGGTGTTTTATGATGAAAATGAGGGTAGTTTTATGTATAATAATTATCCTATACCTAAGTAAACGTAACACAGACATTCCTGTCTGTGGATAGCCGATACAGACAGGAATGTCTGTGTTACGTTAGGCACTTCAAATACCGTTCAATCGTCTCCTTCAGACCTAAATACAAAGCATCCGTAATGAGGGCGTGACCTATCGAAACTTCGAGTAAATTGGGTACATTTTCTTGAAAAAATCGGAGGTTATGCAAATTGAGGTCGTGACCTGCATTGAGTTCCAAATCAAGTTGGGCGGCGAGTTGGGCGGCTTCGGTATATGGGGCTATTGCTTGCATCGACGCATGTGGGAAAGCTTCGGCAAAGGGGCCGGTGTAGAGTTCGATGCGGTCGGTGCCGATTTTTTTCGCGCCTTCGATATAGCGGGCTTCCGGGTCGCAAAAAATAGACACGCGAATACCCGCTTCCTGCAATTGCGCGATGACATCCTTCAAAAATGCCTCGTGCTTTATGGTGTCCCAACCACTATCTGAAGTGAGGGCTTGCGGCGCATCTGGTACGAGTGTACACTGGTGCGGACGGTGCTTCAAAACCATTTCGAGAAAACGCGGCGTAGGATTGCCTTCGATATTAAATTCGGTCGTGACAACCTCCTTTAATTGTGGAATGTCATCGTAGCGAATATGTCGTTCGTCAGGGCGCGGGTGTACCGTAATCCCTTGTGCACCAAATGCTTCGCAGTCTTTGGCAACTTGTATGAGGTCGGGTAGTCTGCCGCCACGCGCATTGCGAAGTAGGGCAATTTTATTAATGTTTACGCTTAGATTAACCAAGTTTAAGTTTAAGTTTATCTCGATAATTATCGGGAAAGTAAGCCCAAAATTAAGAATTAATTTGGCTTCGCCAAAACGTAACACAGACATTCTTGTCTGTACCTCGCCAAGAACAGGCAGAAATGTCTGTGTTAAATTTTAATTTGCGACAAAACCGATCAATACGCCAAAATAAATATTGGGTAGTACCTCGTAGCCCCTATTTCGTAAGCCGCCGTTGAAAAAAACATCGGTAAAAAATAAGCCGTCATTAAAGTTAAGCGAGGCATCGTCGGGGACATTACTGTTATAATAGGTCACTTTTGCGCCAATGCCGAAAGCTAAATCAACGGCATAATTTGCCTTCAACATATTATTCGTCAAACCGATTTTTGGCATGAAACCAATGGTATTTCGATTGGCGCGAAAGTCGATAGTTTGGATGTACGCACCTTGTTCGCGGTCAAAATCTTCCGTACCGTAGTTTTGCATAAACTTGTACAGTAATTCCATCGAAAAATAGCCCTGTGCGTGATCGCCCTTAAAGTAAAACTTCAGTTCAGAACGCGAGCGAATCCCCCACACGTCACTGGTCGGGCTGTAAAAAATATAACCTAACTGTTGCTGAAAAGCTCTTTTGGGTTTGTATAAATATTCAAGTCCAAGTTGTGCCACAGATTCAGGTTCAAGGATGCTAAAAAGCGAATATTTGACCGCTATTTTAGGCGAAAATGCAGGCGATTCGTTAAGGTTTTGCGCAAAGGCATTGTAGGGTAATAATAATATTCCCATAAGACATAATCCGCACGTTATCAGGTATTTCATGTGTTTCGTTATTCGTTGATTCGTTGACTCGTTATTCGTGGACTCGTTATTCGTTGATTTATTAATATTTTATCAGAGATAATAACGGATAACGAATAACGAATCAACGGATAACGGATCAACGAATAACGAATCACGGACGCAATTGGAGTGCAGAAAGTTGCGTTATTTCTCCAATATCGGTGTAGTCAAATTGATAAAGATTTTCCAAGCCCACGGCGATGAGTAGCCCATCCAATGTAATGACATCGAAGGCATTGACGGGAATTGTGCTGATTAATTGGATGCCATTACGAGGTGTACTAACGTCGAAAACTTTGATGCCTTCGTCGCTATCTGTGACGAAGAGGTAGTTGCCATCTAAGCCCAAACCTGCCGGGTTATTGAGGTCAACGAACTGAAGGCTAAATGGCTGCGTAGGGTCGGTGACATCGACGACTTCGAGTTGGTTGATAGGCACAAAACCTCGGCATGACTCAGCACTACGGACGGTCACGAATGCAATCGAATCATTGGCAACTACGGGGTCGCAACCGTAAAAATGTGCGTGTTGGGCAAGCAGTTGTGGGTTGGCAGGGTTGGTGATGTTATAAATGAATATCCCCGTTTGTGAGCCGATAAATAGCCTGTTGCCACGAGAGAAAAGCGTTTCGATGCCAAAGCCGACATCAATGGCGTTGCCTACCTGCGTGGGTGCGCTGGGTTGACTGAGATTAAATATTGAGATGGATTGATTGTCAATGACATAGAGAAAATCGCCGACGATTGTCATGGCTGCCAATGAACCGCCTGTTCCCGTATTTGACTGGGAAATATCGCTATCAATGCTGCATTGAAAACAAAAAGCAGCAATGAATACAAGACCTATAATTTTTAATGTATAATGCATAATGATTAATGATTAATAGTTAGTTTTTTTCGCTACGCGAAAAAAACTTGCAACTGCTTATCGCCGACAGGCAGGATTGGTGAGCGTGGCTTTTTCCCAACGCATAACGAAACCGTTTTCGGGGTCAATACATTCAAAATAACCGGTATGGTAGGAAGGAAAGGCTTGGGATTGGGGTGGATAAACACCTGTAACACGGTCGATTTCTGTTACATTATCGAGGTCGCTGATGTCAATGGTGAGCAGGTCGCTAAAGTTATCGGCATACATTAGGTCGCCTTTTATTACGATGTCTTTGTTTCCGGGAATTTGGATGAAACCCATGCGTACAGGGTCTTCAGGACTGGTGTTGTTGATGATGTGTACGCCTTGCCCGCGCTCGTTTACGTAGATGAGGTCGTCTTTGTAGTAGATTTTGCCGAGTTGGGAAATGGGTTGTGGTGGCAGGCTCATGACAGAATCCGCAACTTCTGTCGTAATGTACACAGGGCGCAAACCTTCTACGACCAAATCTTCGGACTCTTCGTCATTCCCACAAGAAAACAAGAGGAAAGTAAATAGGGTGAGGCAGGTGAGTAAATGTAGTTTTTTCATAACTGGTACGTATTTTTGTAAATTCTCAATGAATGAGTGAATGAATTTTGAATGAATGAATCATTTTCCACTAAAATCAACAAATATTATCTAAAAAATCACAAGATTAAAACCTCTTGGTTCTTTCATTCCTTACGTATTTTCCTTTAAAAAATTAACGCTATTGTGTTGCATTTCACTTTTGAATCATAACAAAAATAATGCCCTTTTTTGATGGTTAATAGTAGACTTTATAATCAAATATTCGGTTTTTTATCAAATGGCGTGGTTTTAGAAGGGCAAACGCACGAAAATATTTTGCTCCTATGGAGCAATGATAGTAAGTTCTTTATCCAAGTGTTACCAATATTTTGCCTCTAACGAGGCATCAAATACGTTCAAAATGTTCCATTAGGAACAAAATATCGGTAGAAAAGCATCAAAAATGCGTTTCGAGTGCCTTTAGATACTCAATATTTCGAGCAATAAATTTTCATGCGTTTGCCCTTTGGTTTTAGTCGGCAGGCGAAGGTTTTTATTAAGTGTTTTTATTAATTTGGCAGTTTTCAGTCACTAAGGAACAAAATAAATGTACATTCTCGACTTGTTCTTTTTCCTTCACACTTCACCAAATTTTCCTTAAATACAGTGAGTATTCGCGTCAAATTTGGTTCGTCTAAAAAAAAAATAACGACGCGAAGAATGTACATTTATTTAATTCCTGATACTAAGAAAGGTATTCGGCTGACGACACGCCTGTGGCAGAACCACCTGAAATCATAAAGAGTCAAATTTTTATTGGTTCTTTGACAAATCCAGTGATTGCTCGTTTTTTGCGTGAGGGATAGGAGGTGTTGTTTGAACGAAATGTAGCGATAGCGGAATGGAGAGAGTGCCGGATAGCCCGACCCCCGACTGATAAGGAGGGGGACACGCCATACTGACCACTGGATTTGTCAAATAAGCAGAACTATAACATATTAAATAAAAAAAACCGAGTCCAACAGACTCGGTTTTTTTTATTTATATTTTGCGAAGCAAAAAAATCATTAACCGTTAATCATTAATCGTTATTTATACGCTTTTATTTCGCCGGATTTGATACCGTCAAGATATTTTTTAAGTTCTTCTTTGACGACAGGTGCAAGTATCGCAACACCTATTATGTTGGGAAATACCATTGCGAATATCATAGCGTCAGAGAAATCAACAACTGAACCTAAAGTAGCTGCCGAGCCAATAACCACAAATATTAAGAATAAACCTTTATATACATAATCAGCGATTTTGCTCTTTCCAAATAAGTACATCCATGCCTGTGAACCATAGTAAGACCATGACAACATGGTAGAAAAAGCAAATAAAATAACTGCAACCGATAACACATACGAAGAGCCCGGAATGGAAGATGAAAAAGCAGTAGAGGTAAGGCTAACTCCATTCAAGCCATCGGCGGTACCATAAGTTAAGAATTGACCGTCAATATTGGTAATGATAATAACAAGTGCAGTCATTGTACAAATGACAACGGTATCAATAAACGGTTCGAGTAGTGCAACAATTCCTTCACTGGCGGGATAGTTGGTTTTTACGGCTGCGTGGGCAATAGCTGCCGAACCTACACCGGCTTCGTTGGAGAAAGCAGCTCGTCTGAAACCCTGTACGAGTACACCGACCAAACCACCTGCCATAGCCAGTCCGCCAAATGCACCATCGAATATCATTCCGAATGCAGTTGATACTTTACCGAAATTCATCAGAATAATAGTTAAAGCTGCAAGAACGTAGAGTATAGCCATAAAAGGAACAATTTTTTCAGCTACTTTGCCAATACGTTTGATACCCCCAACGATAACGATACCCACCAAAATTGCCATAACAACACCAAAAATAGTACCCGTTGAGCCGCCTTCTATATTGAGTATGAGTTTGAATTGTTCTGCGGCTTGATTGGCTTGGAACATGTTGCCCCCGCCAAATGAACCACCTACGCACATGATTGCAAAAAATACGGCAAAAAACTTTCCTAATTTTGCCATTCCGCGTTCTGCCAAGCCTTTACTCAGGTAGTACATCGGACCGCCATACACTGTACCGTCTTTTCCTATTTCTCTGTATTTAACCCCAAGCGTACATTCCGCAAATTTTGAGGACATACCCAACAATCCGGCAAGTATCATCCAAAACGTAGCACCCGGACCACCTATTGCAATCGCAATCGCAACACCTGCGATATTTCCAAGCCCTACCGTAGCGGACAAAGCCGCAGTCAGTGCTTGAAAGGGACTCACCTCTCCTTGAACACCCTCTACTCTAATAGTATCGGGATTATCGCCATCTACCAAATTGAGTTGACTACTGGAAACTGCATTAGGATTATAATACTTACCTCTCACTACATTAATTGCGAGTCCAAATTTACGAACATTTACAAATGCAAAATAAAGCGTAAAAAAGGTAGCTCCCAACAATAAAACAAGAAGCACAAAAGGCATCTTAATTTCAGAATTTTTGACGATGTAAGAATTATTAGGAACGAAATTACCCGATTTACTAGCCTTAAACTTATATGTTTTACCATCTCCATAATCAAGGCTAACTAACTGATTATAAGGTAAATCAACGGAGTAGAGGTAAGTCGTTTCTACTCGCCCATCACTACTCATCTTTTTATCCTCATACTCCAATGTAAATTGCTGCCCTAAGTCTTTGATGGTATAATTTGTACCAAATGAAATATCACTATCTTCTTCGGCACTAATGCTAAAAGGCGGATCGGTCAGATAAGTCTTTTTTGCTTTTGTCGTACCGTCTTTAGCGGTTACATTTTGTACTTGATAATACTCTGTTTCGTTCTTTAAAGGAAAAGCAGCAAAGACCGTTCCCGCAACTACATCTGTAATAGGTTGGAAGCCGTTACTGATTCTTTTATCGATTTTTAAAGTATCAATCTTTACGACCTTTTTTGTAGGATTAGCTTTGAATTGCGCGTTGCCCAAAAATGGAAATAGCACAACGGCTAATACGATTAAAATACGTTTCATAACGTGAAAAAATTTTAAATTCCAAAATCACAAATTCCCAAATTCAACTTGGACGTGTATTACATCTTATTCGTATTGAAATTTGGTGCTTGGATTTTGAAATTTATCTTAGATTTGCAATGGTAAATCGAAAAAACTCTTGTTATTGAACGCACTAAGGTAGTATTTCATTTTGTAATATGCCAACTCAATTCCAATTTTATAGGGATTTTGGGTAATATTATGCCTTATTGGGCTTTGGGAATTGGGAATTTGGGAATTTGGGAATTGGGTTTCTCGCTATCGCCATTCACGGCAGATGTTTTCAACAGCTGACGAAAATGGCTTGCCACAGCAATCTGTTGGCGCAAAGTATAATATTCATTTACAGAGTCTTATATATTACATCAGGCATTCGAACCGGAAAGATGGAGAGGAATTGGTTTTGCAAGCTCTACCCCAAGTTGAGACTTGGGATTGCTAAATCGTTCACGCCTATGGCGTTTTTGAGTATTTGAGCCTCTTTTTATTTTAATTCAAATCCAAAATTTCTTTCACTAAGCCTATTTTTGTCCCACTACTTATTCACAATTATCCATGCAAAACATCACTATAAGAAAAGCTACACTAAATGACATGGAGACGCTACTGCGTTTTGAGCAAGGCGTGATAACAGCAGAGCGTCCGATGGACCCGACATTAGGTGAAGACATTCATTATTACGATTTAAATGAGTTGATTACTGCGCCGTATATCGAACTTTTGGTTGCAGAAAAAGCAGGCAAACTCTTCGCGTCGGGCTATGCACGTATCGAATCAGCAAAGCATTATTTAAAACACGACCAATACGCTTATTTGGGTTTTATGTACGTGACACCCGAATGTCGCGGACAAGGCATCAACCAATTAATCATCGACCAACTTAAAGCTTGGAGTGTCGCCCAAGGCGTGACAGAATTGCGCCTCGAGGTTTATGATACCAACCTAAGTGCTATCAGAGCTTACGAAAAAGTAGGCTTTGGAAAACACATGATTGAGATGAGAATGGGATTGGAATAGGTGTAAGCTCAACCTCAACCTCAACCTCAACCTCAATTTCAACCTCAACCTCAACCTCAACCTCAATTTCAACCTCAACCTCAACCTCAACCTCAATTTCAACCTCAATTTCAACCTCAACCTCAACCTCAACCTCAACCTCAACTTCAACCTCAACCTCAACCTCAACCTCAATTTCAATTTCAATTTCAACTTCAATTTCAATTTCAATTTCAAGAAATTTGCTATGCAAATTCTTTATAATCTTAATTTGTTTAATTTGGCGAAGTCAAATCTCATAATTTAAAATTGAGTTTGTCCATGATAGTTATTGGGATGAAACTGAGTTTGTATTTGGATTTCCCTGAAAATAAGTGCAAATTTGTACAAATCACGAATAACGTATAACGAATCCACGAATAACGAGTAACGAGTAACGGAATAAACGAAACAATGGCTAAACAGCGAGAAATTAACATAAAGAACCGTAAGGCGGAATACGAATACTTTTTTGTAGAACGGTACGAGGCAGGTATAGTGCTGCTCGGCACAGAAATCAAATCTATCCGCGATGGCAATGCCAACATCAAAGAAGCCTATTGTTTTATGAGGAACGGCGAACTGTTTGTGCGTAACATGCACATCTCTGAGTACAAACACGGTACTATCAACAATCACGACCCTATCCGTGTCCGCAAGCTGCTGCTCAATAAACGAGAACTCAAAAAACTCGACCGAAAAATCCGCGAAAAAGGCTCAACCATTGTACCCACCCGACTATTTATCAATGAACGTGGATTTGCTAAAATCGAAGTAGCACTCGCACGGGGTAAAAAATCTTACGACAAACGAAATACCATCAAAGACCGCGAAAACAAACGCGACCTCCAACGTATTCAAAAAGGCCTCAGATAAACGGGTTACGAGTTGCGGGTTATTTCAATCGCGATCTAACTCGTAACCCGCAACTCGCTCACCCGAAAAAGTTACCTTTTCTATCATCTTGGTATCAATCACCGTATGCACTATCCAGACAACGTGATTATTTCAAAATTATGCTCCGAGGCTTTACCGGAAGAGCGTGAAGCACTGCTACAAATACGCGAGCAGAGCTTTGAAATGATTTGTGTTTGGGTATGCAAAAACCAAGGCAAATGCGCTGACGCCAAAGACATTTATCAAGAAGTTATTACCAATTTGGTACAAAAAATACGCAGCGGAAAATTCGTACAAACCGCCACTTTAAAAACCTATAACTTTAGTGTCGCCAGAAATTTGTGGTACAAAGAACTTCGGAATAGAAAACGCAATACGCCACTTGACACATTAAACCAAACTTTTGAATGTAGCACCAATATCGAACAAGATGTCATCCGACGAGAGCGCGAGGCGAGCATCCATAAACACTTAGACAGGCTTCCTCAAAAACAAGCTAATGTTTTGCGTTTGTATTATTTTGACCGAAAAAAAATGTCAGAAATCGCATCAATACTCGGATTCAAAAACGAACAAGTGGCGAAAAACCTCAAATGCAAAGCAATGAAAAAATTAAAAGAATTAATGTGTTGATAGGCTTACGGGTTGCGAGTTATTCAATGAAACGACGACACGATGATACCACGACACAACAACACAAATATTATGAATTGTGAACAACAAGAATGGACAGACCGCTACCTATTTGGCGAGCTGGAGGGAGAAGAACGACGACGTTTTGAGGCAAAGTTCGCAACCGACCAAGGATTTCGAGCAGAAGTAGAATTACAAGCGGAAATCATCGTCGGTATCAATAGCTATACTGCCGCAAAACCAAAGGTAGTACCACTGCGCCCTACTTCAAAATTCGCCTGTATAAAACCCATCCTGCGAGTAGCCGCAATGGTTGCTTTCTTCACTCTGGCGAACGCCATATTCCAAACTGCAAATAAAATAAACAAAGCTTTGATCGCCCATCATATCGAAATACACAACGATTATAACCTAACTGATTCTCAGCCGACTGCATATTATAGAGACAAGAAAAAAGACAAGGAAGAATACACACAAGAAGATACACAAAAAGACAATGAAACGATGACCGAAAGCCATCACTTTATGAACTACCCTAAACAATTTGAAAAAAGAGCCTAACAAGGTGACCCAACTCGACAACTCATCGCTAAGTAGTCAGTCAAAAAACGAACGAAAATGAAATTTATCAGACAAGCAGTAAAATTAAATCGCACACATACTTCACAATCTCGACGAACAGTTCGCCCCCTCTTTTCTCCTCTGTCTTCAAAAATGTTTTGCTAATCAATTTATTATTTCTAAATTTAACCGCAAAACAGATTCCTAAGTAGTAAGTCAATCTAATTATGATATGTTGCTTTGAGTGAAATTTTTTCGAGTACGAGGCGGAGGTTATTCAGCATAGCCGTAGCTACGCTGGATGTTCTCCAACAAAGTAATCGGACAAATTTCGCCAAATGAACTTATCATAATTAGTTTGACTTACTACTAAGGGAAGAGGAAGAAAATGATCTACCCCAAATGAAGAAGTTATTTTTTTTATATATTTGGCTAAATTTGACGCGCATAGCCGAGCTACAGCCTGTCCCGTACTTGATTCGGGATAAGGAAGATTTAGTGAAACATATAAGAAAAAGAACAATTCAAACGGGTAGATTATTTTTTTCGTCTTTCCTAACCGAAATAATGCGATAATTATGAAAATGAAAAGTCTCTCTCTCATGCTTTTGGCTGCGCTAATGTGGATATTCACAGGCTGCGGTAGTGGTGGTGGTAAGAATAACAATGGCATCACTTCTACCAGTTACGAAAACAAAGTAGTCACACACGCACTCGGCGATCCCGAAGAACTCACTCCGCTCAACTCAAATGATAACGGCGCGACGATTGTTTTTCTGCATGTTTTTCAGACTTTAGTTAACATTGATTTTAAGGATTATAGTATCGTGCCTGTCTTAGCAAAAGCTCGTCCGGTTTTTAGTGATTTGCCCGGTGGGAAACTTCGTGCTGACATGGAAATCAGAGCCGAAGCCGTTTGGGACAATGGCAAACCTATCACGGGACACGACATTGATTTTTCGCTTCGCGTCCTCAAAAACCCTAAGACAGATAGCAAAGCCCTCAAGCCTTATCTCGAAGATATTGAGGAGATTATCATAGACAAAGACAATCCCAAAAAATTCTCCCTCATCTATGCCAAGCCTTATATGATAGCCGAATCTTCCTTATCAGATTTCTACATCATACCAGCCTATGTGTATGACCCAGAGGGCATTATGCAAAAATTCACGGTAAAAGAACTCTATACAAAAGGAGACAAACTCGACGACGACCCGGACATCAATAAATTTGCCGACCAATACAACAGCAGCAAATTCCAACGTGAAGTCGTCATAGGTTCGGGCGCATATACTTTCGATGATTGGAAAGTCAATCAGCGTGTCATTCTCAAACTCAAAAAAGACTGGTGGGGGCATAAAATAAAAGATAATCACTGGTTTCAAGCCCATCCCGAAACCCTTGTTTTTGAGACGATTAACGACCTTACGACCGCTACCGTAGCCCTCAGAGGTGAAAAAATAGACGCCATGCGTGGCATAGAACCCAAACCTTTCGTCACCGAATTACGCAAATCCAAAAGCTTTACCAGTAAGTTTCAAACCGAAACGCCGCCTTTATTTTCCTATGATTATATGGCAATCAATCAGCGACTCGACAAATTTAGCGATGTACGCACCCGCAAGGCACTCGCGCACATCATGAACGTAGAGCAACTCATCGAATCTTTCTGCTATGGATTGGGCGAGCGTGTGGCGAGTTTTACCCATCCATCGCTCACCGAACGACTCAATCCCAACGTAAAACCATACGCTCACGACCACGCTAAAGCCCAACAACTCCTCGCAGCCGCAGGCTGGAAAGATACCGATGGCGATGGTACTCTAGATAAGGAAATAGACGGCGAAAAAATAGATTTCACGATAGATTTGCACTTCAATACCGGCAATTCTCGCCGCGAACGTGCTGCCCTTATTTTCCAAGAAGAAGCCCGTAAAGCAGGGGTCACAGTCAATATTTCACCCCTCGGATGGTCGGTCATGATGGAGCGCGCCAAGTCGCACAACTTTGAAATGCTGGTCTCCGGCTGGATTGCATCGCCCCTCGAATCTGACCCCAAACAAATCTGGCACACCGATTCGTATAACGACGGTGGCTCAAATTACACCGGATTCGGCAATGTAAAAACCGACCAAATCATCGACGACCTCCGTAAAGAAATGAACGACGAAAAACGGTACGCACTTTATAAACAACTACATCAGGAAATACACGACGATGTACCTTACATTTTCCTATTGGCACAAAAAGAACGTATCGCCATCAACAAGAAATTTAAAAACGCCTACGCTTCCGGTATTCGTCCCGGCTACTGGGATGCAGGATTTCAGATTTCTACACCCGTAGCGAATTAAGTTTAAGTTTAAGTTTAAAAAAAAATTTAGCTTCGCCAAATTTTTTCTCCCTACTTTTTTATGGTCAAATTACTTTTTTCATTAGAACTTGTTACCCTTTAAAAAGGGAGAAAACTAGGGAGAATTACTGTACCAAAAAAAATCTCAAAGTCGGTAAAATATATAAAATATTGATTTTTAATAAATTACAAATATTTACACTTGCTTTTTTATTTTAAATTATTTCATAAAGCACTGTAAATCAAATTGTTATTTTCGTAACAAGCCTAGTGGGTATTCGCGTCAAATTTGGTTCGTCTAAAGAAAAAATAACGACGTGAAGAACGTACATTTATTTAATTCCTGATACAAAGAGAAAAATTGTATAAGGAAAATATAGAACTTATAAAAATCCTTTCAACAATTATTAAAAATAGAAAAAACAGAGAAGATTAAGTTAAGATTAAAAGTAGGATTTGCCTTCGGCAAATCAAGTATTTTAAACTTAAACTTAGACTTAAACTTAAACTTAACATGTTTAAATACATTATAAAAAGAATCCTAATTTTCATTCCCACCTTGCTTATTATTTCGGTGATGGTCTTTATGCTTAACATGTATGCGCCCGGCGATCCGGTGTACAACATGGCAGGTATAAGCCCACAATCAAGCAAGCCACTCACGCCCAAAGCCTATAATTCTATCAAAAAAGATTTGGGTTTGGACAAGCCGCCATTTTACTTCACCCTCAGCTCGAAAGCGTATCCCGATACACTCTACCGTATTCCGAAAAAGGAGCATCAGAACTTGCTTTCTCGCCTCGTGGGTAAATACGGCAACTGGGACGAAGTGCGCAGCTATCACAAGTCGATAGAAGCCATAGAATCAGCTGTCAATAGTATTCCGAAAGATTCGCTCAATCCGAAAGCACTTATCAAAATCAAGGAAAGAGTACGCGGTCTGTACGCACTACACGAAGACGATAGGGTTAAAAACAACTTTGAAGTAGCCGATAGATATATTACTTCCACACCATCCACGAGCGTCCTCAGCCCTTTGATGGCAGATCTACGATCCAGCTATGCCGCGATGGTCAACAATCCAACGACTTGGAAACTCAAAGTACCAACACTCAATTTCTACGGCTTCAATAATCAGTACCATACGTGGTTTGCCAAATTCATTCGATTCGATTTTGGTAAGTCTTATCAGAGCAAACGCCCCATTTCGGAAGAAATAGGCGAGCGCATTTATTGGACGATGTTGATTAGTATTATTTCGCTGATTATTGTCTATTTTATGTCGATTCCTTTGGGGGTATTTTCGGCACGAAAAAAAGATACGCGAGCCGATAATATTACCACTACGATATTATTTGTCCTCTATTCACTGCCAAGTTTTTGGATAGCTACTCTGCTTATTGTGTTCTTATGCAATCCTGAGTATTTGGAGTGGTTTCCGCCTTATGGCGTAGGTACTGTGCCGGAAGGAACGGGCTTTTTTGAGACTTTCCGCATACGGGCGTATCACCTGATATTGCCGCTATTTTGTTGGTCTTACGGCAGTTTGGCTTTCCTCTCGCGGCAGATGCGTGGGGGGATGCTCTCCGTACTCCGTCAGGATTACGTGCGCACCGCTCGCGCCAAGGGCGTGGACGAGCGAAAAGTGGTTTGGAAACACGCCATTCGCAACTCATTATTGCCTATTATCACCTTGTTTGGCAATATTTTTCCTGCCATGATTTCGGGGTCGATTGTGATTGAGATTATCTTCTCACTGCCAGGCATGGGACAGTATTTGTATCAGGCAATTGTATTTAAAAATTTCCCCGTAGTAAGTACCATCGTGATGATGCTCGGCGCACTGACAATGATTGGATTTTTGATTGTCGATATTTTGTACGCCGTGGTGGATCCGCGGATTAAGTATGATTGATATTTTTTATTAAAAATTGCCACAGAACATAAATGAATAACGAAGAAAAACCTTTAATCTTACTCTTTTCAGATGGAGGGGCAGATCCCAATCCGGGAGTTGGAGGGTTCGGTGTCATTTTAAAATATGGAAAGCATGTAAAAGAATTTTCTGTAGGATACAAATTGACAACGAATAATAGAATGGAATTAATGGGAGTAATATATGGTTTGAAGCAGCTTAATAAAAAAGCAATAGTGCATGCTTATTCTGATTCCAAATATGTTGTAAATGCAATAAATGAAGGATGGCTTGATAAATGGAAGGAAAATAATTGGTTGAAAAATAAGAAAGAAAAAGCACTCAATATTGACTTATGGAAACGCCTACTTGATTTAATAGAAATTCACGACGTGAAATTTGAATGGGTTAAGGGACATGCAGGACACCCAGAAAACGAAAGATGTGACCATCTGGCAACTATCGCAATGCAAGGTGACAATCTTATAGAAGATACGGAATACCTACACCAAAAAGATAATCCAGTAGATGGAAAAGTAAACAAAGAAGGAGATTTGTGTAGAAAATGTGATACTCCCGTTGTTCTTAGAGAGAATAAGCTGAAAAAATTGAAAGCTAAACAAAAATTCTACTACAAATATTACATGGTATGCCCTAATTGTAGCACTATCTACATGACAGAAGAAGCTAAGGTAGAGATAAAAAGGGACTCCAACACATTATTTGATTGATATTTTGCATTAAATAATTGACAATACAACATTATGAAATGGTTATACGATTACGAATATAATTGGATGGGCAAAGGCAAAGACCCTATTGTATGTCTGTTATTGCGTCCGACAATAGTTGACCCCGAAGGATATCAAATGATTGGTAAAATTGTAAAATTACGGCTTATCGCTGCCGAGCATATTATGACCAATAAAGTCCTTGAGGAATCAAGAAAAGACAAAGATTTTGCAAGGATTTACTTCGAAGAACTTTGTACGAAAGACTACTATATCAAGCATGATGACGTGAAGAAAGAAGATGAAATACATCTTGCGAGTGCTTACATTTACGTCAAGCAAGACCACTTCACCACCAAAGAAATTTTTGATTGGGTTAAGACTTATTTTACCATAAAAGGCTATCAACACTCGGAATTTGAACGCACCGATGCCAATAACTTTCTTGACTTGAATCCTATATACAATATGCTCATAGAAGTCGGAAAAAAACTCGTAGAAGAGGACGAACGAGACAAAGCAAAACCCAAGAACAAGTGCCCTAAAAAACTATAAAACACCACCAACAGAAACACTAAAACACCACAACACAAAAATATGTTTGGAAGAAATAAAAAATCGAGCGAAAATCAAGCAGCCGGTCAGAGTTATTGGGCTTATGTTTCGCGTCAATTCAAGAAGAACAAGCGAGCCTTATACTCTCTATATATTGTTGGTTTTCTGGCACTTATCGCAATAATGGCAGATTTTATTGCCAACGAAAAACCTATTATCTGTAAATACGAGGGTGAGATAATTATGCCTGTATTTAGAGGCTACGCAGTTGATATGGGCTTGGCAAAATGGCCTGAAGCCTTCAAAATGGGCGGTTGGAAAGACAAGGAATACGACTTTGCTATTTGGCCTCCCGTTCCGTATTTGCCCAATAATCTGGACTACAACTCGCGTTGGGCAGGACCGTTTGACAAGCAAGAAATCAAAAATAGCTGGTGGCGGCACTGGCTCGGCACCGACGATTTGGGGCGCGATGTCCTTTCAGGCATGATACATGGCACGCGCATCGCCTTTATGGTCGGTATCATAGCCATGGGGATAGCCTGTATCATCGGAATATTCTTAGGTGCTTGTGCGGGTTACTACGGTGACTCCGGGCTCGAACTCACGCGCGGGGGCTTAATAATCAACATCATAGCCCTAATGCTGGCGTTTTTCTATGCCTTTTATTCGCGCTCCTATACCATTTCCGATGCCTTTGCGGTATCTTTTGGTGCAGCACTGTGGAAGATATTTTTAGGGCTGCTCATCTTTTTCGGTATCATGATTATTGCCAATATTATTGCCATTCCTTTTCGCAAAATTCCGTTTTTTAATAAAAAAGTCGCCTTTCCTGTTGATATGATTATCACACGCATTATTGAGGTTATGCGCTCTATCCCGATACTCGTTATTATACTTGCGATAGTGGCGATTGCCAAGCCCTCTATTTTGCTTGTCATGGCGGTAATAGGTATATTTAGCTGGACAGGTATTGCGCGATTTATACGAGCAGAACTATTGAGGGTCAGACAATTAGAATATATCGAAGCTGCAAATGCACTCGGTTTTTCTCAGATGCGTACGATGTTCAAACACGCCATTCCCAACTCGCTGTCGCCTGTATTTATTGCGGTAGCATTTGGTATTGCAGCGGCTATCTTGACCGAATCATTCCTCTCATTTCTCGGCTTAGGTGTGCCTGCGGAAACGATTACTTGGGGCAAAATGCTCTCTATTTCACGCTCTAATACATCTGCATGGTGGTTTGCTATCTTTCCAGGATTTGCGATTTTTATTACCGTGACGCTTTTCAACTTGATTGGCGAAGGTTTGACCGATGCCCTTGACCCACGTTTGAAGCAATAAATAAATAGGTACGTGTCCGCAGCTTTTCAGTCTACAGTCCGCAGATAAACGCGAGGTTTCCAACTTCGAGTTTTCTTTACATGAGCCAAATTTGACGCGAATAACGAGTTATTTAAGGAGAATTTGGTGAAGTATAAAGGAAAAAGAACAAGTCGAGAATGTACATTTATTTTGTTCTTAATACTTAGTACTTGCGTTTCGCTGATTTTTAAGTAAGAAAATAAATTTTATTAATTGATTATTAAATATTTATAAAATTAAAAAATAAACATAAATTTATTTAAGTGTGTCAAAAATCGGTGGTCGTTGCGATACCGATAAGATGCGTTAGCATCGACACCGTTTGTAGAAAAAGCAAACCCAAAGCTAATCAAGGTGCGTAGCACCGACACCGTTTGTACGCGCTAACGGTGTCGGTACTACGTACCTTAATTGGTTGTTCTTTAGACCTTACTACAAACGGGGACGGTACTACCGTACCTTTAATGTCACCGATTTGTGGCACACTAAATTTATTTAAGCTTTTAATTGGCTTCTATTTTGTTGTTGATAATTTGAAGCATGATTTATCAAAAACCAGTTTAAACTTATAAGTATTTAATTGTCAATACCTTATAAATTATTAATTTTTATTAAAAATACTAATTTCAAATACTTTTTTCTCACTTCAAAATCAGCGAAATCAAAGGAGTAAATAATAACTTCACGATTTGGACGGCTTCTTTTTCCCTTTTTCTGCGTTATGAAAATCCTTTTATAGCTTGGCTATGCGCGGTTTTCATGCCTTGAAAAAGAAAAAAAGGTTCTTTGACAAATCCCGTGATTGTTCGTTTTTCTGCCTCGTGATTGTTCGTCCCTTGCGTAAGGGATAGTAGGTGTTGTTTGAACGTAACGTAGCGATAGCGGAGTGGAGAGAGTGCCGGATAGCCCGACCCCCGACTGATAAGGAGGGGGATACGCCCAAATTTTC
>Ga0209185_1001137_pt1 | contig 24539 bp, 15 predicted proteins | sample SidtaG_2_FD_187425 | JGI IMG/M metagenome (GOLD analysis project Ga0209185, IMG submission 187425) | Marine algal microbial communities from Sidmouth, United Kingdom - Sidmouth_Asex2 metaG (SPAdes) (version 2) | ecosystem: Host-associated > Algae > Red algae > Unclassified | place: Sidmouth... | reverse complement strand
GGTTCTGGTGGGGAGACGCATTCAATGCGTCTTTACCTTGTGCCTTGACCTTGTGTTTGTTGTTGGCTGATTTCCCATAGTTTTTTGGCGAGGGCTTGGTCGTGGGATAGTTTGGAGGATTGGGCGAGACGGCTTTTGTCGTAGTAGCCTCCACTTTTGCCTTCGACTTCGGGGGAACTTGCGAGGTAGATGCTTGTGGCTGCGCCTGTGTCGGTGGATTTGGCGAAGAGGGTGAGGAATTTCCAGCCGAGTGTATATAGTTTTCCGTTGTCGTTTTTTGCGCCTATGTTGGTTTTGACGAAGCCTGGATGTAGGCAGTTGGCGGTGATGTTGGTGTCTTTGAGTTTTCGGGCGAGTTCGTAGGTGAAGAGGACGTTGGCGAGTTTGGATTGGGCGTAGGCATTTGCGCCACTGTAGTTTTGGGGTTTGGTGAAGTCAAAATTTATTTTTCCTCGTTTGTGTGCGCCAGAGGATACGGTGATGATGCGGGCTGCGTTGGCAGATTTTAGCTGTGGCATGAGTAGGTTGGTGAGTAAGAAGGGGGCAAGGTGATTGACCCCCCATTGTATTTCAAAGCCTTCTTTTGTTGTTTGGTAGGTGTCTACGACCATTGCTGCGTTGTTGATTAATACGTCTATTTTTGGGTGTTTGGCTTGTATGTTTTGGGCGAGTTCTCTGATTTGTTTTTGGTCGGCAAGGTCGGCTATGTGTACTTCTATTTGGGTGTTTCCTGTTTGTTTGATAATTTCTTGTTGGGCGGTTTTTCCTTTTTGGGGATTTCGGGCGATTAGGAGGATTTTTGCGCCTTTTTGGGCGAGTCCGAGGCATGTGGCTTTTCCGATGCCTGCGTTTCCGCCTGTGATGAGGCATGTTTTGTTTTTCATGGAACGAGGTTGAATTATTTTTAAGCAAATGCCTGTTCGTTAGACATTTGCAGTGCATTCTGTTAGACGTTTGCGGTGCAACGTACAGTGGTGTTTTTTGGAAATTTATTTTATTATTATTTTTCCGCTTTGTTCGTAGAGTTTCCAATAGTAGATGCCTGTGGGCAATTCGGTTAGTAATATTTTTTTTGAGGGTTGTATTTCTTCTTTTTTTACGACTTGTCCTAAGTTGTTGTAAAGGCTTAGAATTGGTGGATTGGCTCTGGGAGAAAAGTGAAAGGTGAGTTGATTTGATGTTGGATTGGGATAGACGGTAACTACGGTGGAGGGTGCTAATATGGAAGATATACTTGTGCTGGTATCTTCGGGTGTAATCGTGCTGTCTTCTATTACTTCGTATTCTAAATAGTCTATGCAATCGGCTGGATTACAGACTTCTCCATTTTCATCTAATTTCATTACAAAGGTTCTTTTGGGAGCGGGAAGGTGGTCGTGTCCGATAATGAGGTAACCACCATCTGAGGTTGCCTTGAAATCGCCTGCAAGATGGTCATATATTTCTGGAGTAGGATTGTAATGAGTAGTATGTGTTAAGTCGCCTTCATTATTGTACCATATTAAGACGATTTCATCTTTACCCAAATCATTGTCCCAATGCTCTCCAAATCCCACAAAACTACCATCTTCTTTTACTATAATAGAAGGACCAAAACCCATGGCATCGCCAAAGGGAGAAGGATGCTTTTTTTCCCAAATAGGAACTAATGTCGAATCCAATAATGCTACATATTGTTTGCGAGGATTCTCCAAATCATTTTCATCCCAAACTCCTCCGCCTATTAAATAAGTATTAGCAACTGTATCATAGGGAACTACTCTCACTGGTGTATCTGAAAATGTATTGAGATAAATAAAATCATATAGCAGGGTTCCTTCTGGAGACAACTTTACTACATATAAATCTGCACCTGTATATACGTCACCTTCTCCTTCTCCATAACCTCCTGCTACAAAATCTCCTTCTGTGGTTTCAAATACAGAGAAGAAACAACCTCGTTCTAATGTTTCTAACCATTCCCATTCTATATTGCAGAGCGAATCCATTTTTACTACATACCCCCTTGCAGGTACATCTGGATAATTATAATAGCCTGCTCCTATCAGTCCGCCATCACTTGTATTATCAAACGCAAACAATGCTGATGGAAGATCCAAATCATCTTCCCATAGATTTACCCATAAAACATTACCTTCTTTATCAAATTTGATAAAACCCATATCCTGATCATATTCATTTTGGGGATTCTTTCTTATCATTAGCATTATATAATTCCCATCTGGTGTTCGAACTATTTGATGGGCATATCCTCCTGTTAATAAAATATAAGTTACCGTTGTAGGTACACAATACAAATGTTTTCTCCATACCTCTTCTCCTAATTTGTTGATTTTCATCAGTTCCATACATGTACTATCATTATTTATTTTTTTTTGAGCAATTAAGAATCCATCATCGATTTCTATACCACCACTACCGTATAACCAAGACGTGGAATCGGCATAGACTTTGCTAAAACTTGCCGAATGTACTAAGGTATCTTGGGCAAGTAGGGAGAGGCTTGTCAATAGAAGGAGTATGTAGAATATGTGTTTCATTGGGGTTGGGTAGAATATTAATATATGTTTATTTGGAGCGAACTGTACGGTGCTTCGTCGTGGCGCAGGGTCTCGCTATACGCTACTATACCAAAAGCCCCATTTGGGCAGACACATGGGTCTGCCCCTAAAGCCAACGCTGCTTTTGGTATAACGCTGCTATCGAGGCTAGTTTACATGGTTTAAACGCTGTTAATTTCCAATGCGTATATCGCTAACTGTATGCGCCGTGCGAAGTGAAACAAGCAAGGACGCATACAGTTATACTTAAATGCTATTTAATTTCGGATTCTTAAAATTTTATTTAGCTGATAATCAATAACTTGTGATTTTGCAAATCTAAAAATAATTCACCGTTGGGTATAGCCATCGACTTTTACTTTATTCTATCTTATTACTTTTGGATTGATTATGATAAGCACACAATACTTGTGCATTTTCTATTTTAGTTTGCCCTCCTTTGCTATGAGGCATTACATGGTCAGCTTGGTAATCAGACCAAGAGACAATACAATCTTTTTCAGGTTTATTCTCTTGTAAACATTTTTGACATAATCCTTTATCTTTTCTATATATTTTGATTCTTTGACTTTCACTAAAAGCTCTCTTGGTATCTTTCGTTACAATTTCTATATTTTTATCATGACAAAATTCAAAAAACAATTGTCTCATAATCATATCTCTTGTTTGTAAATTAAGAGTACTTTGTTGTCTATTATTTATGAAGCTGACTATATCAGTATCTTCTAAATTATTTTTTTGCCATCTTTGATAAAAATCATTGAGATAAAAAGTTCTAATTACTGATTTCAATTTTTCAGATAATACATAATATTTTCTAATGTGTCGTATTATCATGTATAAACTTACTATCATGTATTCTCGCTTTAATTCTTTGACTCCATTAGATTTATCAATCATTGAATCCTTACCAAAAATTTGATAAAGAACATCTAAATTTCTGATCACTTCTTTAGCTGAATTCTGATTTTCATATGAGTAATTTCCAATTCCATCGCTTCTAATCTCCTTTGTAATAAATTCAGTCAAAGCAGTATCTTTTAAGTCAACATATTCATCTGCTTCTTCAATCATTCCAAACCTAGCCATTAGCATTAAGTGTTGCATTCGTTTATTATCTCTATCAATAATTGTAAAGAACTTATGTTTATTTGGATTGTAGTCTACAGGTTCATATTTTTCGAAGTCGAAAGTTATATCGTCGCTATACTTAACAACAAAGTTTCTAGTCAGACTATCTAATTTTGCATGAGCTATTTCCATGAAGTTTAAAGATTCACCTTGTTGTAATCGCCAAAAAATTTCAGTTGCAATTTTTTGATGATTTATATTTTTAGGATCATCTATTCCTGTTATTCTATCAACAGAATAACTTAATTCTTCCTCTACGAATTCTTTTTGCTCATCACTAAGTTGATTAAAATATTTTCCTGATAAGCTTTTATGAACGGATTCTAATGATTTAGGCAATTTTACTTTATTATCAAAAAAATCTTGAACAGTGTTAATTCTTTGTTGTCCATCTATTACTTCATTTACAGTTTCTTCATCAGAAAGTCTTACTTCTCGAATAACTAATTTAGGAATATAGTATCTTCTAAATAAACTGTCTAAAAGACCTTGTTGTTTTTTCTTTGTCCATACACTTTTTCTTTGATAAGGAGGTCGAGTAACATATCTTTTTCTATAAGAGTAAAAGTGTCTAATTTTAATAGATTTTGGTATTATTTGATATTCTGTTCTTGGATTGAATGCCATCTTTTTATCTTAATTTATCTGTTAAAACTTCAAATTTACATATTACTGACAGATTTTTTTAGATTTATAGTTTTTAAAACTTTGTGCTTGAGTGAATTTCTGAAATTTTATAGAACATTAAATATCTTTCTTGCTGATGGCAAACAATAGTATTTTTTTTGATTTCCTCCTTCGTTCTGTCCGTCCAACATAGACTCGATAGTAGTGGTATGGCTTTCTTTAGTTTTTGTGGTTTAAGTGGTTTTTGTAGTTTCTGTGGTTGTTCTTTCGGCTCTGCTCAATGACCTAAGCCATAGGAACGGATAGCGAGACCGTGTATGACGACGGAGCAATCCACCGTTCTCTCCTATTAAAAAAACTACAAAAAAAACATTTATTTCTATAGAGTCCTTTTTAGATACTATAAAAATAAATGTTCATTTTTGGTTATTAGGCTTTGTGGACTGTTAGACATTGTGGTGCAACGTCTCTACTGGTTTTTGGGGCTTTCTGATTTAATAGAAATGGATTTATTTGCCACAATCCTGACAATCTACCACTTCAAATATTTCAAAAGGAATATTAAAGGAATTATAATTGGCACAACCCGTGGCAGGGTTTTGGTCAGTTACCATTACCGTATAAAGACCTGAAAATTGTGGGGCATAAAACGGTTGTCCTGTAATATTTGCTACTTCTACGCCATCTAAATACCAAGTATAAAGTAAATTTGAATCAAATGGAATAGGATTGGGAATATTTGTAGAGTCTATCACATAAAGCTGATTTCCATCACAAACACGGTCTAATTCAACCGTTCCTGAAGGTGGTGGAAGCGTCTCCAACTCGAAAATTTCTAATTCAAAAGTCCCTGCACAGTTATCTTGTTGGCTCATTACTTGAAGCATTACAGGCGTATCAATACCAAAACCAGGATTAATTGAGACTGTTAACAAACCATTTGTGTTGGTCATTGTACCACCATTCACTGGGTCTAAGGCAAAATCATACCCTGAACAAATAGCCAATTCTAAATTTAAATTGGGGCAAAGCATCACAGGTGTATTGTTTTCAAAAGGTGTTAAGAATTCTGGGGTCGGCGCAAGATCAAAATAAAACTCATCTGTATTACAAGTACAAGCATCAAAAGAGGCTTTTACCAACAATGGACAAGAGGTGTTTTCTGGGAAGCTCGAAGTACTGGCTAATTCGGTGATTTCTCCTCCTGTAATGTTTATCATATAAACATCGCTATTCACTAATACATCTATGTTGTCATCTATAATTTCGTTTCCGTTGCTATCTTCATAAAACTCTATGGTGATGTTTCCATTATAACCATCGGTGGAAATGCCTTCTAAAAATAAGGTATAATCATAAGTTGTATTGTTAGAATCATTGTCACAAAGAACCACTGCCTCTATCGCTTTTATCTTGGCAGGCGGTGCGCTTATTATACTAATATCACTATTGACCGTATTGTTTATAAATACACTACAGGTAGAACCATCGGCTACACAATTTTGATCGGCAATATCTGATTGAATGTCAGCCGTAAAAAAGGTTTGTCCACAATCGGTTTGTGGGTCTGGAATCAACTCTACTTCAAAAGCAAAAAATTGTTGTGGTCCAATCCCATCAGGCAAATCAAAACATACTTCAGTGACACCTGCTCCTAAATCGGTTTCAACCACATTACTAGGTGTATACCCTGTTGGTGTAATAAACGTAAAACTACTTGGAATATATTCTAATGCATCAGGGAAAGTAAAACAAGCTGTGGACATAATGTTTTCCCCACCTGTTGTGGATAAATTCACTCCTGAAATACAAGTTGATACAATACCTTCGCAAGAGTATTCGAGTGGACCAGCAGCCATTGCAAACTGGGCATAATCATCAGGTACAGCATTGTTGATTAAGATACCAGGATGGGTATCATAACCAGAACCCAGTGTCCCTTCACAAGGATCTGCTGCTGTTGATTCTACATAAAGTGGCGTATTGGAAATGTATTCATCACAAACAGTTTCTACTTGGAAACGGATGAGTAAACGATTAGAATCTAAACCTGCTGTCGACGCTGGAAGCCCACTTAAACCAATATCATTGATCATATCAGTATCGTCTAAAGTCAGTATATCTCCCAAAGCATTACTACCATTGGGTGTTGGATCGGAAATACTCGTCCAAGCTCCCATATTGGTTGGTCCACCAGGGTAAGCATATTCAAAACTATTGGGAACAAAAATAAGACCATTGGGTAAAATTATGTTAAAATCCAAGTCCGTTAAAGTAGCTGTTTGAGTATTTTGAATCACAATTTCTAAAAACTGCGTAGAACACAAATCAACAGGGCTGTCTGGAGTACCTGGAACACTACTCCAAGCAGCTTGCATCCCTGCCACACCTGCAATATATTCATAACACGTTTCTGTAAAAGTGCAATTGTCTCCTCCATTTGCCAATAAAGTAGCTGATAAATCTACTGGCAAGCAACTAGAGGCTGTTTTGATGCAAATTTTGGTTTCGACACTTGGATCTTCAGGGCATTGTTGCAGCTCTGTTTCTACCTCAAAAGAAAAACATTGATTGGGTTGTAAAGTACCCACGTCAACTACATAAGTAGAAGTAGTGGCGGTGGCATCAGTGAGTATAAAAGTGAGTGGCGCGCCTGTAGTACTTGTCGTAGATAATAAATTTATGGTATTGGATATTGTAATGGCTGTTATCACATTCTCATGTGGGTCAGTTCCTGCCCCTACACAAACCTCATAAATATTTGTCTCTGATAGATTGTTTAAGTCTGAAAGCAATGTCTGAGTAGTGGTAGAAGTCAAGGGTGGCAAGCCTGTTCCTATAGAATTAAAGGTCAGTATGGTAGAAGTATCTGCAAACAAATGATAATCTCTTGCAAAGAACAAAGGAGTACTGGCATTAGTATTCCCTGGACAATTTTCGACTGGAAAAAGCATATCTAAGTTAAAGAAACCATTGTTTCCATTTGCGTTAGCATTGGTACGATTACAGTAGTTTCCTCCTGGATTGTAGTCGCATAAATAACTATAATCATAAAAAATTTCATAATTTAATGGACTTTCAAGCGGTCCAGGACAAAGCCTCTCTAAATCATAACTTAGACAAATAGAATCTCCAGGTTGTCCACCTGCTCCCAAAACCAAAGCGGGAAACTCACTGGCGTCATACCACATATAAGCCGTTGTTCCAGTATTGGAAGTACAATAGTCTTGCCCATTGTCTGTGGTACAAAAGGCATTTTCATCCAATACAACAGGTTCAGTAAGTGTCACTATAGTACCATCTGCTAAGGTAAGATTGTCTCCACCAGCATAAACAAAAGGATCTATCAAAGGAATTTTCAAACTATCAAATTCCCAAAAAGGACGGTATTCATTTTGATACCAAGTATCATAAGGCGGTGGGAAGCTTGGTATGCGAATGATGTGTTTAACCTCTGTATCACAATTATCAACATTGTAAACAGTTTCAAGAGTTGGGGGAGGTGGACAGTAAGTTTCTACAATAGAATTGCCTCCACAACTTCCATCTATAAAAGATTGTATTCCATTACCTACATCCCACAAATCTATATGAGAACGGAACTGCAAATTTGGAATAGGTTGTGCCGCAATGTCCGCATTTAATAAACGGTAGGGATTCTTTTGCATCGGAATTTTAACAACCCAATGAAATTTATCCCCATTTTCCAGTCCGCCCATCAAAGTCTCTGTAAGATAAGTAAAACAGTCTCCTGAGAATGAAGCATCTCCACCATCAGCAGCCCTTTCATCTCTGTCATAAATATCAATAAGTGAATATTGATTGTCTAGCACATCTGGTCTACGATTATAAACAGATAAACCTGTACTTCCTGCAACACTAGTTTGGAGCAAACCTTTTCCATCGAAAAAGCCATCATTGATGTTTCGATAAGTCGCTCCAGAGCCAGAAATGCAATCCATCCCTGTAAAATCAATAGGGATTCTTGTTGTGGAGCCTGTTTTACTAAAACTAAACTCTTCTACAGCCAAATGGGTCATATCAGGTAATAGTTCTAATGCAGGATGGAAATTTGTACCCGATGTTGAAAAACCTCTTATATAAAAACGAATACGGTCTGCTACATAAACAGCCGCAGCATCTAAAATTTCAAACTCCATTTCGATATAAACCGAATCACAAGGCAATAATTTAACCAAATCTCCTTGAACTTCTGGTGAGTTTTCATCTAATGGAATGGTTAATTCAGGATCAGCATACCCATAATCGGTTCTCCGAATTTCTACAATTTCATCACTGACAATACAGACACAAGGACTGCAATCTCGCCTACTGCCAAGAAAGACTGTCTCACAAGCACGTACAATGTTACAAGTATCAGGAGTACAGTCATAACACTCTTCTACCACCTGTAAATTGGCTGCAACATAATTATAAGGATAACACAGACAAGTATCCAATTCCAAGGTAAAATTGTAACACAAATTAGTGGCTGTATTATTACTGCCTGCAAACACCTGAAAAACAACAACAGAACTATCAGCAGTAGCATAATAAGTATTTAAATCGCTTGGAGAGACGGCATTTCCATCGAAAAAAACAGAATTGGGATTCATAGAAATATCTTTGGTAATGGATCGGAGTCCTGCAACCTCTACCTCAAAATAGGAGTTCCCATTTTGGCATTCTCCAATACCTTGCGCCCCAAACTCATAACAGAACTCTATGTTTACACTGGTGGTATCATTAAATTCGCCTAGCCCAAAATTATAGCCTAATGTGCCATTGGGTAATTCGGTAGTATTATTTGTTGTAATACTAAGTGCGCCATAAAAGAAGTCGATGGGTGGATTGATATTACCTGTTGTACTAAAAGGGGTTCCACAGTGTCTTAGCCCTGTCACATCAACCTGAGAAAAAGAACAATCCAATGCTGTACATTCTGTAAGTTGTTGCGGATCTTGGCATTTTATCGCTGTTTCAATGGTGACATTTAAAATATTTCCACCAGGCAACTCATCAAAGAATCCGTCGCCATCTAAATCCTCTATTCCAACACCAAGCCCATCAGGGTCTATGGTAAGGTTGTTAAAATCTATGACAAGATTATTATTCTGGAAACCAAACAAAGCAGCATTTAAAGAATTTCCATTAATTCGTACATCTATTACATCTAAAGCGTCCCCTTCACAAAGCTGAAAAGCGACAACTAAATCCTCCCAAAGTCCCAACAAAGAATCTGTATTGGTACTGGTAATTGTTACATCAAAAATGGCATTGTCTCCACAAATCTCTGGCGATTGTACCAGCGTTGATGTCACCACAGGGTTCGCACCATAAGAAGGAACATACTGAACAGTTCCATTAGCAGTTGTTGAATTAGGGCAAGTGCCATCACAACCGAAATTAGCCGCATAAACTAAATCTATAGGCTCTATAGTGGTGTCACAGCCCAATAAAGCCGTATAACAAACCTCTACCACAACATCTTCATTTTCGCCCAAAGAACCACCTGGTAAATAACTTGCATCTGCAACAAATGTAATGAGCATCGTAGTAGGGTCATAATTATAAGAAATTGCCAATCCATTCACTTCGATTTGGCTAATATCAAAATTGGTAAAGTCCATTCCTGCCAGCTCAAACTCAAAACTAGTTAGGGAAGCCCCAATTCCTGTTTGTGTCAAGGTAATCTCAGTACAAAACTGACTGTCATTGCTGATTACCACATCTGGAGTAGTAATATCAGAAATCACTAAAACAGGCTCTTGAACCACAAAAGTATAGTCTATACTTCCTTCAGTTTCCAACGTGGCAGATTCCAATACACCATTATTGTCATAAATAAAGGAAAAACTGGTATTAAAGTTAAGTTCCTCTGTACCTAATACACTATATACATCACAATTAGCCACTATCCCAACATTTATGACCTGAATGCTATCTGTGCCCAATTCTGTAAAAACAAAAGTGGGATTTTGCAAATCCGTTATATCTCCTTCTGTAATGGGATAATTGGTGTCAACAAATTCTACAAAGCCAGCATAGGAAAACCCAACTGGAAGCTGCAAAGTAAATTCACCATTCTGTAGATTTTCTCCTGTTGCATTTAAAAAATAATAACTTAAGGTATCAGCAGAACCACAAATATTGAGTGAATCTAAACTAGCATAGCCAGAAACACCGTTGAGATCATCATGAAAAACACTTTCACATTGGGAACTTGCCTTTATACTTATTAATGTAAAGTAGAGGAATATTAAAAAATACTGAGCATTTTTAATTGTATTCAAGAAGTCAATCATTCTGTATATATTTTTAAAAAATAGGGTTATTGTTAATATTAACAATAAAAAAACACTACAAATATAGATAAAAAATAATAAATATGTATATGTTATTATAAATTTACAAAAATATATTTATTATCAAATAAAAAAATGAATATACCTCTTATACTTTTCAATATTGTTAACTATATAAGTATACTTATTGACTTTACTTAGAGCTTGTTGGGGATTTTAGATTTAACAGGAGCACCTATACTCTTAATTCGATTTTGAATAGAATGAGTATTGAGTTATGTTCCGTCTTTAGTAGTTCTGTCCGTCCAACATAGACTCGATAGTAGTGGTATGGCTTTTTTTAGTTTTTGTGGTTTAAGTGGTTTTTGTAGTTTTTGTGGTTGTTCTTTCGGCTCTGCTCAATGACCTAAGCCATAGGAACGGATAGCGAGACCGTGTATGACGACGGAGCAATCCACCGTTCTCTCCTATTAAAAATACTACAAAAAAAACATTTATTTCTATAGCGTACCTTTTATATGCTATGGAAACAAATGTTTTTTTGGTTAAACGTTGCAGATTCTCAGATGTTTTAGTGCAATGTTCCTACCTAATATTTGTTTGTGTTTTTTTCGAGTTCTACGAGTTGGTAGATGTTGGTGGGGTTGTCGCAGAGGACGACTTTTTTTCCTTTGATGGCTATTGGAGCTTTGATGAGTTCGGGGTTTCGGACGATTATGTTGAGCCAGCCTTCGTAGTTGAAATCTCTGCCTTGTATGTGTTTTTGGTAGTATGGATGCGCTCGGTTTAGTAAGTCTTTGGGGCGTAGTTCCATTTCTATGAGGACGCTACGCATCATTGAGGGTGTCATCGGATCTTTGTTATAGTCTACTTCTTTGACGTGGGGGGAAATGGTGCGGGCATAGGCGAGGACTTTTTTGTCAACGCTTGATGTTGGGTCGCAGTAGATGAGGATTTCATTATCGTGTGTTTTCATTTGGTATATTTTTAGTGTGTTATTAATTTTTTAAGGGACGATGGGGCGATTTTAAGGGGCAAAAAGGACGTTTGTTATATCCTTAAAATTGGCCCAAAAGTCTGTTCCTATGTGATTGCCTGTGCTTCTTTTTCTCTATGTTTTTGATGGAACTCCTTGTTTTTTATCCATTATTAATTGTCTTTGATTACTCTACCCGATGGTTTTTGAAATTGCTAATTTTTGTAAATAAATATACTTTAAATGAAGCTTTTTTATTGATAAAACATAGTAATTGAGCTGTTTTTCAAGTATTTTTCACAAAAAATCTAGCTTATCATTGGCGAAATGTTAAACCGTCGGGTAGAGTAGTCTTTGATATTACAATGTAATTATAAAATTTTAAGAAATCAATTAATTGTGGGTTTAATTAGTGTTTCAATGATACTTTTTTGCAAAGATATACTTTGGTCAAGGCAACAATGTGTTATGTAGCTTTTTTACAGTGAAGTTACGTAGCGATATTTGTTGTATATGATAATCCACTCGTCGGTTGGGGTGAAGTAGATTTTGTTGATTTCGGCTTTCTTTTTGATGAGTTGATTCAATACGTGTGTGAGTTCTTTTTTGAGTTTTTTGGGTAGGAATAGGGCGTGTCCGTTCTTTCCAAAAATCAATGCCCAACCGTTGGATTGGGTGAAGGATAGGCTTTTGATGCCTTTTTTGGCAAGCTGTTGTAGGGCTTTGGCGAGTTCGTCCCCTGATTTTCCTTTGACTTTTCCGCCAAATCCTTTGTGGTCGTCTTGGTAGATGGCAATCCAACCTGTGGGGTGGTGGTTGCTGAAAATAACGTCTTTGATGGGCAAACCATGTACTTCGGTTACTTCGTTTAAAAAAGGTTGCAGTGTGTCGCCTGTTTTGTCGTAGACGCTGCTCAAAAAGCCAAAACCTTTGTGATACATTACAACAAATTCGTCTCGGTTGCTGAGAGCTATATCGGTAATTTCGTGTCCTGCTTGTTGGACTTCTTGAAGCGTTTTGAGTAGGTTTTGGGGGATATTTTGTTGGTAAATATTGTTTTTTCCTGCGAGGATGAGCCAACCGCCTTTGTCATTAAAGGCCATGCATTTGATGCGCTTTTTTTTCTTTTTTAGGGTGTTAAGAGTTTGCATGAGGGTGGTGTCTGTTTTTTCTTTGGGGGCTTTGAATAATTTGTAAGAACGTTTCTGAACATTGGCTTGGTTTCCGTAGGGAATGATGCCATGTCTGCCTTGATATTGTAGGGGATGTAGGTCTATTTCGCCTATTTTATATTGACTGGGCTGTCCGTAATTGATTCGGTGGGGGCCTGCTGTTTCTGCAACAACATATTTGTGCTGTCCTGCTCCCATAAATACCATGTCTTTCTCTAATTGGGTTTCTCGAATGACGGTAAAGAGGTGTCTTGGAACGGTAAGAAAGCCGATGTCTCTGGGATCTATGAGGTAGGCTAAAATTCCGCCAAATAGAAAGGATTTTGAATCGCAATCCCCAAATTTCATATACAGTATTTCGGGTGGGGTGATGAGTCCGCCATACATGTAGCGTGGATCATTTTGGTAGGGAATGGCATAGGGAATGTCTTGGACAAATTTCATGGCTAACTCGATGCGTTCTCGTCGGGTGTCCATGCCATAACGATGCAACATTTCTTGTAGTTGTATGGCGATGGGACGGCAAAATACTTCTGCATAGTAGTTGACTATGGCAGATGGGTCAGGACGCAATTTGTTGTCCTTTATCATAAACATCCCTTTGTTCAAGGCGTTGTCTCTCGAATTGTTCCACATCACTAATTCTAATTTAGACATGCGGCGACCTTGCATATATTTGCGAGGGAATCTAAAACGCTCTATCATTTTGAGCATGACGGGAACGGGATAACTTACGGTGATGACTTGGTACTTTTGTTTGTGGTCTTTGAATTCACATGTGAGTACGTATTGTCCGTTTTCTTCGCAACCATCTAAATGTACGTGTGGGTTTCTTTGGTATTTTTTATGTTGGATACTTTTTTGCATTAGGTTTATTTTTTTTAGACCGCAAAATGTTTTAGATTTTTTGTTTTACGATTCATGTGGGAATTAGTGTATTGGTCTATTGGGGAATTAGGCTCTTCAGTGATTTGTGTTGTTTTTTATCTGTTGTTATGCCTGAAGACGTTGCAGTGCAACGTCTCTACACGATTTCCTAATTTCCTAATCAACTAATTCCCTAATTCCCTAATTCCCTAATTCCCTAATCAACTATAGCAGTCCTATCTGAAAATAGAAAAAGTGTATCTCACGCAAAGGTCGCAGAGTTTTTCGCAAAGGTCGCAAAGAGATTGGTTTCTGTTGAGCTTTGCGGTCTTTGCGTCAAAATTCTTTGCGGTCTTTGCGTGAAAGAAAATTCCTGAACTGAATTAGGATTGCTATAATTCCTAATTTCCTAATCAACCAACCCCTAATTCACGGCTTTTCGATGTTCAATTTGCCATAGTATATTTTGGTAGATTTCGGCTCTTTTTTCTTTTTTTTGTTGGACGGCACTTCGTTTTGCACCGTTTATTCCTCCGACGTAGTAGCGTTGAAACCAGGGATAAACAAAAAGAATGGCTTCCCAAAACGTGCCTGTTCTGATGACGGAAACGAACAAGACATAAAAGGCTGCATTGATGAGTAGGGAATTGATACCTGACTGAAAATCACCCATATACATTTGCCCTAAGCCTGGCACAAAAGTACTCAACCAAAGGGCGGTTTTGGGATTAAAGCGTTTCAATTTGTCGTTTTTGACGAAGAGATTGTTGATTTCTTCGGTAGCCTTTTCATTTCCTTTGACGAGTTTTAAAAAATTCTCTTGGGCGGCAGCATAATCTTCTTGACCAAAATCTACAATAGCCGTATAAAAATGCTTTTTATCTTCAAAATATTGTGGCAAACTATCGGGTAGGTTGTACAATTCAACAAGGGCATATTTGAATTTATGTTGTTGTAACAGACAATTGGTTTTGTTGAATAGAAATTCGTATTTTAGGCTATCGTCATCTGTGAGGAAATAGGCGATGTCGTAGTATCGAATGGCTTGATCTAAATTTTGAGAAAGATGGTAGCATTCTGCCAAAGAACCATAAGCCTCTTTGTATTCTTTTTCTTTGTCAAAAAAAACGACCCGATGTAAGGCTTCAATTGCTTCATCAAATTCGCCTAAAGCGATGCGATCTTGTGCAAATTGGTAGGTCGTTGGTAAATCTTGTCCTTGTAGCGATAAATGAGCTAAAAGTATGGATAGGACGATGAGGAGTTTTTGCATTTTTAGAAATTTTTCTTGAAGTGTTGGCTAACTTTTTGGCGAAGTGCTTCTTTTTGGAGATTGTTGTGTTTCTTGGCAGACCGTACAGATCCCCAAATATTTCCTGTATAAAAGCCTAAGCCTATTGTACCAAAAATCCATCCTCTCCCACTTTTCACACCATCTTTGTTAAATCCCCGATACGATTGCCATGCCAATGCGCCTACCATAATAAAGCTAAAAATACCATCTTGCCAATCGCCCGTATATAATTTTCCTGTGCCTGGTACAAGTGTTGAGAACGCTCCTGCGACAAAGGGACTTTTTGAGCGCAAGTTCTCCCCATCTTCGATGCATTTTTCAAAGAATGCCGCTTCTTTCATGCCTGCCTGTTTCACCAAGTCTAAGGACAAATGTGCATCTTCCCAATTCATATTAAACACATACATACTTGTACTCGCAAACAATTTTTCTCGGCGAGGCAGTTGTGCTTGTTTCTCTTGTAAATAGAAATTGAGTTGGCTAAAATCTCTTAACAAAAAGAGGTCTTTGGTGTATCTTTTCGCAAAGGGCGCAGGAAATTCTGATAGGTTGTTGTTGTACAAACTTCTCGCTCTTTCTACGGATTTTTCTCGATTGCCGCTCAAACTAAAGGAGCGTATTATTTGTAGTTTAAGACTGTCTTGATTTCCTTCCTTCAAAAACAAAACCCGTTCATACTCTTTGACTGCCAAGTCGTATTGGTTGGAGGCAAAGAGGTAATTGGCAAATTGGAGGGAATGTTTTTGGTCATAGAGGTCTTGTGTTTGTGCAGAACTTAAGTTGCTGATACACATCAAGCTCAATATTAAACAGATTTTTACTATTTTCAACGTTAGATTTTTTAGTTCTTGGTACTGTAGTTCTTGGTTCTTAGTGCTGTCTTTTTTTGGTGCTTCTTTTTTTTCTAATAAGGAGAGAACGGTGGGTTGCTTCGTTGTGATGTTTGGTCCCGCTATTCGTTCTTATGGTGGCTTGCCTGCGCTGCGGGCAGACACATGGGTCTGCCCCTACTGCCAACGCTGCCACCATACCACTGCTATCGGGTCTATTTTGGATGGCTTGTACCTCTATATTCGGGTTTTGAATCACGGATTTTTTATGGATTCCACTGATTTTTTTTTGGAACGCTTTGCTGTGGGATTCGTGTATTAGTGTATTGGTTGATTAGGGAGTTAGTCTCTCCAGAAACTACTCAAACCACAAAAACGACTCAAACCACAAAAACTACAAAAACTACAAAAACTACAAAAACCACAAAAACTACAAAAACCACAAAAACTACAAAAACCACAAAAACTAAAGTACAGGATCAATGAGTAGATTTGTTGCTCGTTCTACTTCGTATTGGTGTCGGTTTAAGGAATTGCAGCGAGATAGGCGATCAAAGGTTTGTAGAAATCCTCTTAGAGGACCGTGTTTTTGGATGCATTGTAAGCCGTAGACGGAACAAGAGGGCGTAAAATTGCAGGAAGAACCATCTTGAGAGGATATGAATTTTTTGTAAAATAGGAACAATGTACCAAAAACTAATTTGACTTCATTATCACTTTTGAGATCCGCCATAAATTTGTAATTCGTGGTTTTTGGTGCATCAAAAAGTCCTTTTACAGAATTGACTTCTTCCTTATTTTGCGCCAACAGGCTGCTGCTCAAGAGTAGACAAATCAAAATTATATTTATCTTCATTATCCATTTCATTGACTTCAATATTTTTATAGGTAGTTACTTTGTAAAAATCTTTTTCTTCGGATGGAACGACTTGTATGACTTCTTGTGGAAAAGATAAGCCAAAGACATTCGTATAGTTTCTATAAAACTGTTTTGTTGTAATTTCTTCTTGTGGGCTGAAGAAAATGACGCCATACAGTGCTTTGTTTTTTTGGGAAATAATCGTTCTTCCGAAGTGCTCGGCTAATTGTTTGGGCGGGTCCCATGTGGTAATAACCAAATCTCCTGATTTTTCGACATCACTTATGGTAAAAGCCGTTCCTTTTAAGCCATAATTGTCGAGTTGTCCATTTAAAGCCAAGTTGAAGATGGAAAAACGATTGGAATTGGGCATTTTTTTGCGCTCGATATTGTTTTCTTTGTCGATGATGACCATTGTGGTATCAACCATAATGAGCGTTGTTTTCTCAGGAAATTCAATATCGTAGATTAGCTTATTGGTGTTTTTATCGTAGTAGGCTGTTCCAATGGTTAATTTGGAAGTGCCTTCTGCTGTTTTTTCTTTGATGGTAAAATCGACTTTGACTCGGAAAAAATCTTGGCCAAATAATGGCGTAAAAATGCCCCAACAGCAAGCGATAATTAGTGTAAATATTGTTGTTTTCAAGTTGATTAGGGTTTAAAAAACAACTGCCCGAAACGATATAATTGCTTCGGGCAGTTGGAATTGTAATCTTAAAAAAATTGGTAGTTCTATAGTGCAATCGAAATTCCACTACTAATACCACCAAGCACAACACCTGCAATAACTCCTATCCAATAAGAAGTTTTTTCGTCTTTGGTCTTGTCATCATTTATGGCTACGACAAAGAAACCAACTGGGCAACAGATAAGTCCCCAAGCAAAAGAAATCCAGTCCATGTTGTCGAAGCTGAAATCAGCCGCCATTAAAGAAGCAGAAGCATCAAAGTTGATTTTGTCAATACCTTGAAAATCTTCCCATTGCATGTTGTTTTCAGTAACATACTCTTCTAATTGGTCTAGTTCAGCCATTTCTACCTTTAGAGTTTGCTCGTCTAGTTGAAATAAATCTGCATTGTTGGCTTGTACAGCAGAGGCTGTTAAGAACAATGCCATGATAAATGTGAAAAGTTTTTTCATAGTCAAATGAGTTTAAAAATTAATTAAAATATGTCAAATTTATTGCTTTATTTTTTATTTATGTACTATAACTTCATAAAATTAGTAATTATTCTTGTTTTTTGAGGCAACATTCATATTATTTTATGTGAAGCTTACAAGTCGCTTTACATATATTAAAAGACGTATTTTGTTTCCAAAAGTTGCAAAAATTCGGTTTCAAAGTAAGTAAAAAAATTTAAACTTTCCAAATACACATAATCGACTCTATTACAAAGCTATAAACATACAAAATACAACTTATTCAATTAAAAATGCTGCTTTTTTGCGCTCTACACTTCTAAATTATGGTGGCTTCTCTTAAAAACATCTCCTCTTGTCTACCTTCAATAACTAAATGAACAGCATTTTTTTGGCTACTAAAGAAAAAATGATGGGTACAAAATCATTTTTCATTTCAAATTCGCTCAATAGCCAAATGACTAAACCTGTATAAGAAGTTGAGACCGTGCAAAATAGACCCGATAGTAGTGTTATAGCCTTCATTAGTTTAAGTAGTTTTTGTGGTTTAAGTAGTTTCTGTGGTTATGCGGTTCTGTCCTTGATAGATTGATAGGCTATAGTAGCGGATAGCGGGACCGAACGTGACGATGAAAGTGGAACTGTTCTCTCCTTTTTATTTTTTTAAGGAAAAAGGGACGAAAGAGCGAGGGAACAAAAGGGACGAGGGACGATGAGGACGAAGAAAGCTAGTGCGACGGGTACAAAATAATGTGGGAAATGTGAACGGGAAAAGCGAATGGTTAATTATTCCGTTTTTAACATGTTTTCTTGGCTTTTTGGGATAAAAACGCTTACTTTAGAGAGCGTTTCTAATCTTTTTGGATTGGTATTTGTTATCTCATTACCTCATAATTCCTTTCATTTTTACGACACATTTTATATGCGATTATTATTATCTGTTCTCTTATTGAGTTTTGTGTGCCAAGCTCAAACTCTTGAAAACTATGAAAATTTACGGTTGAGTGGTGACCTTACCAAAGATTTTACGACCTCTACTTCTGTAAAATTTGAACGAGATCAAAAAAAAGTTTCTAAAGAAAATGAAAAATCTATTCAAAAAGCAGAAAAACGATTTTATGAAGTAAGTCATTACAAAGTGGGCGAATTGTTGTTGAGTGGAAAGGTTTTGGTCAATGATCCGATTACGAATTATGTCAATAAAGTAGCGGATGAATTGCTGAAAGATGATCCAACCTTGCGTAAAAAAATCAGAATTTATACGGTAAAAAATCCTTCTGTAAACGCTTTTACAACGAATGATGGGATTATTTTAATCAATTGGGGTTTGTTGTCAAAGTTAGAAAATGAAGCGCAGTTGGCGTTTATTCTTTCTCATGAACTCATGCATTTTACGGAAGAACATGTGATTGATAATTTTATTGAGGCAGAAAAAATTGAGCAAGGCGTGGGCGTGTATCGTCGCCAATCCGATTTGGATCGTTTTACGGCTCGAACAAACTATAGTAAGGAATTGGAATCGGAAGCAGATATAAAAGGATTTGAGGTTTTTTTAAATAGCAATTACAAATTGAATGCGGCAATTGGTGCTTTTAATGTGTTGGCGTATGCCCATACGCCTTTTGCCAATAAGGTGTTTGATTTGTCTTTTTTTGATGTCGATACGAATTTTGTTTTGGCAGCCGATACGTTGTTTTTGCCCGATATTCAAGAACCCGAAGCGCACGAAGATGAAGATTCTGATACACATCCTGCATTGTCTGATCGCAAAATCAAAATGGAGTCATTGATTGAAAAACATGATGATACGCAACGCAAAGAATATTTGGTTTCTCAAACTGCTTTTAAACAAATTCAAAATCAAGCTCGTTTTGAGTTGAGTAAATTATTCTTGTATCGAACCTCTTATGAATATGGAATTTATCATACTTATTTGCTCTTACAAGATGCGCCCAATAATTTGTATTTGCACAAAAATATGTTGAAGGCTTTGTATGGTATTGCGAAGTTTAAAAACAATATGGATGGAAAAGAAAAAGAGGAGGACGATGATGGATTTGATTTTGATTCGACCATTACAGAAGATGACGAAGATGACGCGATTAGAGGACAAATCAATCAAGTCTTGCATTTATTTGAGGAAATTAGCGATGTAGAAGCAACAGTACTGGCTTTGGTCCAAGCGTGGAAGTATCAAGAAAAGTACACAAAAGAAGATATTGAAGTCAATCGAATTGTCCATGATTTGATACAAGAATTGGTGGTTGAACACAATTGGAAACGAGATAGTTTTCGCAAAAGAACGTTTGATAAAGATTCGAAAAGAGCCACTTTTGACTTGAATTTTATTCCTGCTGATAAAACCTTGAATACGACCTTAAGCACTACGTTAAAAAGTAAATCAAAAATCAAAAGAGAACGAAAAGAATTGAGTGATGAAGCGTATAGCGATATTCGTCAAAAAATTCGCAAAGAAGGTTACAATTTAGGCATCAAAAAAATGGTGGCAGTGAGTCCATTTTATCTAAAAATTGATGCTCGTGGCAAATATCCATTGGATTACTTAGCCTCTGAAGAAGCTCGTATAGACTTATCTGAACGCATTAAGGAAAATGCAAAATTATTGGATATGAATGTCAATATTTTGAATCCTCGTCAATTGTCTAAAAGATCATCTGATAAATTAGAAGATATTGCTTTTTTGAATTCTTGGATGTCCGAACGACTGGGTTATGGAAGTCTTGATATGGTGAGTATTGATTATAGTCGAGTACAAGAATTAATTAAAAAATATGGAACAGAGCATTTTTACTGGTCGGGTGCAGTGAACTTGAAGGAAAGAAACAATCATGGACTTTTTTCTTATTATTATTTAGCGTGTTTAGGGCCTTTTGCCCTTACTATTTTACCCACCATGCTGGGTCCCAACAAAACAACCTATTACTATTCAATGTTGTTTGATTTAGAAGAAGAAGATTTGCTAATTTACGACTACAATATTGTCCAACTCAAAGACAATAACGCCACGCTCAATTCTAATATTTACTATAATTTACTTCAAATTAGTAGCAAGCGTAAGAAACGTTAAGAGTGACAGGTGACGGGTGACGGGAGAACATTTTTTATTTAATTTATTGAATACTTTAGCTGATGAAATATTTATTATCTATCTTCTTTTTATTGTTATTTTTTGTTCAACAAGCTGAGGCACAAGTTCCAGGTTATCAAGGCAAACAGTTGTACGTGAGTTATGAGTTGATTCCTCATTTTTTTATATATTCTTTTGATAAATCTGGCAATGTCAAAAATCCACCAATAGCCATTCGTTTTTCCAATGAAACTAGTATTAATTATGTGATCAATCGTAGTTCTATTCTATCAGCAGATATTTCATTTCGACCAGATAGATTGTCTACATCAAGATATGACGAAAATACTTTTGACTATGTAGAAAAATTTTTCAGAACCCAAAGTCGGATTATTGGAGTTGGCATCAAGCATATGAATTTTACCCGTAAAGGATTTATTGCACCTGTAGGCAATTTTATTCAATTAAGAGGATTTTTAATTAATACCAAAGCCACGCCTTATGGTCAACCCAATGCTGTCACTAAGATTTCTACAGGTCCTACCCAAACTTATAATGATTTTGGTATTACACTAGCTTGGGGCTTCCAAACTGTTTGGTGGGCTAGGTTGGTTCCAAGTTATACTATAGGGCTATCTTACATTGTGACAAATCGAAATTTTATATCTTGGCTTGAAGATGACTACTCCGCAGATAGAAAGATAAGCAATCATGGTCTTGGCGGTATTCTACCTGGTCTCCTATTTACAGGAAAATTAGGCATTGGCATTTTATTATTTTAGCCCTAAATTACGAAACCACCTTAATTTTATTTTTCATCCAAGTTTCCTTGATTGGCACCAACCACTCCGTTTCCAACGCCGCCTTTGTTTTCACCAAATTGTTAAAAACCTTCGTATTGTCATCAAGCGTTCCAGCTTGCCACAACTCATTGAGTTTTGCCAATTCAAAATCGTGCATTTGTCCTTCCTCGCCCACATACACAATTTGGGTTCTTTTAAAAAAATCAATGGCTAAGACCTTGCCCAAATCTTGCACAAAATGCACAGAACTATCAATAGAACAACCACTTGCGCCCGCCTGTGTTTCATCCACGACCAACACTACAAATCGCTCATGGTAAATTCGCCCATAAGCTTTAAGGTTTTGCCCATGTGCCGCCCAATCCTTGACAAAACCTGCCAAAGCCTCATCAATAATCTCAATTTCCGCTTCCTCCAAATTGCGTTCTGCCTGATAAATCCACACCTTCGCATCGGGTGATAATACATTATAATCATCCATATTTCAATTTTTACTGCAAAAATAATACTTTTTTGGAGAGAACGGTAAATTGCTTCGTCGTAAAGCATGGGCCCGCTGTCCGCTACTACACCGAAGCCCTCCACAAGCCCAGCCATCGGTATAACGCTAGCATCGGGTCTATATTGAAAGGACAAAACCTTAGTAATAAGGAATGTGTACGACGTAAATTCTTAGATTAGATATGATATTTCTCAGAGAAATATCATATCCGTGATAACAGCATATTTCGTACCTCCTTAATAAGTAAGGAGATAATTTTAACTTCATCGAAAACACTTTAAAATTCATACAACTGCCACGACAAAAGCGTCCTGACAGTTGTATAAATAGTGTTATTATTTTTGTAAGATTTTCATTCCAGCTTTAAGAAGATCATCCATCACATTACCATCGCCATCTGCATCAAGAAGTTTTCCGAGTACGCCTCCGAGTCCACTACCTTGTTGCTGCTGTTGTTGTTGACCTCCCATCAAGACTTTTGCAAGACCACCGAGATCAAGACCACTTGACTTTTGCGTTTGCCCGACAACCCCCATGATAACAGGAGCAATTAGCTGCATCAACACACCCGATTTGAAGATATCCAATCCGCTCATTTGTTGTATGACCTGAGCTGCTTCAAGCTGACGTTTTCCTAATAAATGATTGACGATACCTGTCCCATTCATTGTCTTAGGGTTTTGCACTTTTTTCTTTCCGCCAAGTACATCCATAAGGTTTCCAAGAATACCACCACTATGATCTTTTTTGATTGCTCCGAATAAGCCACTACCACTTTGTGTATTGTTGGCGTTCTTAGTAATGGCATTCAACAGAAGTTCGGAGATACCTTGTGTGGCTTTTTTTACTTGATTCGGATCTTGTGCGCCTAATTGCTTAGACAACTGTATGATAACGTCATCGTTAAGATGTCTGGCAATTTCGTTCATTAAATTTGACATTGTATTTTATATTTTTTATGTGATTGACTGTGAGTAAGGAGACGATTTTAGTGGAACGAAAGGGACGTAGTAATTGTCTTATTATCAATTGTTTACGTTTTTTTATATTTATTTTTTTATCCACCCACTTACAGTCAAATTAAATAAAACTTTTGAATAAAGAAATCCCTCGTTGCGCCCATGAAAAATAGCCCTGATAGTAGTGGTTGGATGCTGCCGTTTCGGTTCACTTGTGGAAATGAAAGGCATTTTGGAAATGCCTTCCAATACGGTACAGTACGTGAAAAAATGAAAGGCATCTTTGAGATGCCATCCATTAGCGGATAGCAGGACTAAATGTAACGACGAAGCGACAAACCTTTCGCTCCTATTTATTATAAAAAATTGTAACAATAAAGTAAAGCATTTATTCCATTGACTGCTCGATCAACTCTGCAATATCCAACACTTTGATATTACTTTCTTGCTCTTTCAAGCCATCCGTCAACATCGTATTGCAGAAAGGACAAGCCGACGCCACTACGCTCGGTTGCGCTTCGGTAATGTCTTTGGTGCGTTCTTGATTGACCCTTAACGAGCCTTTTTCTTCCTCTTTGAACATCTGCGCTCCACCTGCACCACAACACAGACCTTTCGATTTGCAACGCTTCAATTCAATCAAAACCCCATCCAACAATTCCAAGACTTTGCGAGGTGCTTCGTAGATTTGATTGGCTCTGCCCAAATAACAAGAATCGTGGTAAGAGATGCGTTTACCCTTGAAAGAGCCACCACCTTTGAGTCTAATTTTACCTTCATCAATCAGTGATTGCAAAAATTGCGTGTGGTGAATGACCTCATAATTTCCCCCCAATGGCGGGTATTCATTTTTCAATGTATTAAAGCAATGCGGACAAGCCGTCACAATTTTTTTGACCTTATACATGTTCATCACCTCAATGTTTTGCAAGGCCATCATTTGGAACAAAAATTCGTTTCCGCTTCGTCTCGCTGGATCGCCTGTACAACTTTCTTCCTCGCCCAAAATCGCAAAATCCACGCCCACTTTGTTCAATATCTTGACAAAAGCCTTCGTAATCATCTGCGCTCGCTGGTCAAAACTTCCTGCACAACCCACCCAAAACAACACTTCGGGCTGCTTTCCTTCGGCAGCTAAATCTGCCATTTTTGGTACTTTTACACTCATAAGCTCATTTTTTCATTATGTGGTACAAATATAATGGATTTTGTTGGTTTTTTTTAGTGCTGTGGTACTTGGTGCCGTTGTGCTGTGGTTTATTTGTGCCGTTGTTCTTGGTGCCGTTGTGCTGTGGTTTATTTGTGCTGTGGTGCTGTGGTTGAGTGAACCGCAACTACAGCACCAAGAACTACGGCACCACAGCACTAAAAAACCAACTGACGATAGACAACCGTTCCCTCCGCCCCATCTCCATCAGGCGTCCA
>Ga0209185_1001133_pt1 | contig 24594 bp, 24 predicted proteins | sample SidtaG_2_FD_187425 | JGI IMG/M metagenome (GOLD analysis project Ga0209185, IMG submission 187425) | Marine algal microbial communities from Sidmouth, United Kingdom - Sidmouth_Asex2 metaG (SPAdes) (version 2) | ecosystem: Host-associated > Algae > Red algae > Unclassified | place: Sidmouth... | reverse complement strand
GTGGCGGATGTAAGCTGGGCTTTTGGTGTAGTAGCGGATAGCAGGACTTTCCGTTGCGACGGAGCTGCTGACAGTTCGCTCCTTATGGGAATGATGAAAAAATAATTGTTCATTTTTAAGCCATTCCTTGCCTCTAAAATTAGTGTTTTATATTAGGTTTGTGGCTCTTTCCCCAAAACTTTGAAATTATGCAATAAAAGTTTATCTTTGTGGCAAATTATAATAGAATATTAAATAAATTTTTAAAATGAGTTTGACGAAAGAACGAAAAGCTGAAATTTTTACGGAATTCGGCGCATCGGCAACCAATACTGGTTCTACAGAAGGACAGGTTGCATTACTTACAGAGAGAATCAATGACATATCGAATCACTTGAAGATAAACAAAAAAGACCACTCTTCTCGATTATCTTTATTAAAAATGGTGGGTCAGCGCAAAAAATTACTTAAATACTTGTCTGCTCAAGACATTACTAAGTATAGAGCCTTAATCCAAAAATTAGGCATCAGAAAATAATTCAAAAATTCTCTCTGAGGGGCATTATAGTAATGCTCCTTTTTTTTTAATATACAAAATATGACTCAAACATTAAAAGCGACCATCAAGTCTTTTGACTTTGGTGATGGACGTACTGTAACTGTTGAAACAGGAAAAATGGCTCGTCAAGCGGATGGTGCAGTTTTGGTACGTATGGGCAAGGCAGTTATTTTGGCTACTGTTGTCTCTAAAAATGAACTTAGAGAAGGGGCTGGTTTTTTCCCTTTATCCGTAGATTATAAAGAAAAGTTTGCAGCGGCAGGGCGTATTCCTGGTGGTTTTTTCAAACGTGAAGGACGAGCTTCTGGGCATGAAATACTTATTTGTCGTTTGGTGGATCGGGCGTTGCGTCCGCTTTTTCCAGATGATTTCCTTTGTGATACACAGGTAATTATATCGCTTGTATCGGCTGATCCTGAGATTGAGCCTGATGCATTGGCTGCTTTTGCGGCTTCTTGTGCTTTGACGGTTTCTGATATTCCTTTTCAAGGACCGATTTCGGAAGTGAGAGTGGCTCGTATCAATGGGGAATTTAAAGTAAATCCTTATGTTTCTGAATTGGCAGAGGCTGATATTGACATCATTTTAGCAGCAACGGCTGATAATATTATGATGGTTGAGGGAGAGATGGATGAAGTTTCGGAAACGGAAATGTTAGACGCTATCAAATTTGGTCATGATATTATTAAGGCACAGTGTGCTTTCCAAGTTGAGTTTGCTAAAGAGCATGGTGTTTCTGACGAAAAAAGAGAATATCCGACGCTTCCTGCTGACGATGAATTGAAAGAGCGCATTTATGAGATGACAAAAGATGACATCTTAAAGGTGGCTTCTGCTGCATTACCTAAACACGACAGAAAAGAACAATTTGGGGCAATCAAAGAGGCATTGAAGGAAAAGTTGGCAGAGGAAGAATTGACGGAGGAACAAGAGGGCTTAATTGGCAAATACTTTGGTAAAGCGGAAAAGAAAGTGATTCGTGAGATGGTTTTGGCTACCAAACAACGTTTGGATGGTAGAGATTTAGATGAGGTGCGTCCTTTGTTTATGGAGGTTGATTTATTGCCTTCTCCTCACGGTTGTGCGTTGTTTACTCGTGGAGAAACTCAGTCTTTGACGACGGTTACTTTGGGTAATAAAAAGGATGAGCAAATGATTGACAAGCCAATTGGTTTGGAATTCAACAAATTCTTATTACACTATAACTTCCCTCCTTTTTGTACGGGAGAGGCAAAGCCACTTCGTGGGGTTAGTCGTCGTGAGGTGGGTCACGGTAATTTGGCAATGCGTTCTTTAAAGCAAGTTTTGCCATCTGAGGATGATAATCCTTATACAATCCGTGTTGTTTCTGACATCTTAGAATCTAACGGTTCGTCTTCTATGGCGACGGTTTGTGCAGGTTCTTTGGCGTTGATGGATGCTGGTGTACCGATTAAAGGCGGTGTTTCTGGTATTGCAATGGGGATGATTTCTGACAAAGATGATCCGAATCGTTATGCGATTCTAACCGACATTTTGGGGGATGAAGATCACTTGGGAGATATGGACTTTAAAGTAACGGGTACCGAAAAGGGTATTTGTGCTTGTCAAATGGACATTAAGGTTGATGGTCTTTCTTATGATATTTTACAAAATGCGTTGGAGCAAGCAAACAAAGGTCGTTTGTTTATTTTGGAGCAGATGAATGAGGTAATGAGTGAGGCTCGTGAGGATTTCAAACCACACGCACCAAGAGTCGAAAAACTCTTTATCAAAACGGAATACATTGGGGCAATTATTGGTCCTGGTGGTAAACACATTCAAGAGTTACAGAAAGAAACGGAAACGACGATTTCTATTGATGAGGTCGATGGTCGTGGCGAAGTGTTGATTTCTGGTGTTGGTAAAGAAGGAATGGATACAGCTATCGCCAAAATCAAGGCTATCTGCTTTGAGCCTGAAGTGGGGGAAGTATATGATTCTATCGTAAAATCTATTACGAACTATGGGGCATTCGTTGAGTTTGTTCCTGGTAAAGAGGGTTTATTACACATCTCTGAAATTTCTTGGGACCGTCTTGCTTCTATGGACGGAATCTTTACCGAAGGAGAGAAAGTAAAAGTGAAATTAACGGGGCTTGATCCTAAAACGGGTAAGTATCGTTTGTCTCACAAGGTTCTTTTGGATAAGCCAGATGGCTATGTAGAACGTCCTCCTCGTGATGATCGTCGTGGTGGCGGTGGCTACAGAGGCGGTGGTGATCGTCGTGGTGGTGGTGACCGTCGTGGCGGTGGTGATCGTCGTGACAATTATCGTCGTTAATTTTTAAAGCAAACTAGATTTAATTTTAAGCGGTATTCCTTTTTTGGGGGTATCGCTTTTTTTTGGTGCTGTAGTTCTTGGTGGGCACGTTTTTCCTAATTCCTGATACACCAATTTCCTAATTCCTAATACACTATTTTTTCTGAAAGACGCCGTATTCCCATGTGCCTTCTTTGAGGATTTTGCCATTGGGGTCTAAGAGTTTGCCTTCGCCGTGTTGTTTGTTGTTGCTCCAATTGCCGATGTATTTTTTGCCGCTTGTGTAGGTAAATGTGCCAAATCCGTCTCGTTTGTTTAGGACGAAATCGCCTTCGTAGGTGCTGCCGTCTTTGAAGGTGTAGATGCCTTTTCCTTGTCGTTTGCTATCGACAAAATCGCCTTCGTAGAATTCACCATTGGGGGTGTAGTATTTTCCTTTGCCGTTTTGGAGGTTTTGTTGGTAGCTACCTTCGTATTTTAGGGTGTTGTCGGCTCGGTAGACTTTGCCTTTCCCTTCAAATTTGTTGAGTACGAAATCGCCTTCGTAGCGTCGTCCATCTTCAAAGTGATAGATACCTTTTCCCTCGAATTGGTTGTTTTTGAAATTGCCTTCGTACCAGTCTCCACCATCAATGCGCATCATCCCCTCCCCTTCTCGAACGTCGTTTACATAGTTTCCTTTAAATTTGATGTTGCCTTCTTTGTCGTAGAGGCTGTACATGCCGTTTTTCATATCGTTTTTGTAGTCACCTTCGCCCATTTTCTTTCCGTTTTCGTAGTAAGAGACAAAGTGTCCTTCTCGTTTTCCTTCGACATAATTACCTTCGATGCGGGTTGCTCCGCTTTTGTATTTGAGGGTTTGCGGGCCGTTTAGAATGACTTTTTCGGTGCTGTCTTTTTTGATGACTCTGGTGGTTTCTGTGATTGTGGTCTTTGTGGTTTTCACGGCTTCGTTGCTTTCTTGGGCAAGGAGTGGTGCGGTGGTGATGAGGAGGGTGCATAGAATTTTGTGAAGTGTGTACATAATTTTGTTTTTTTATTTATTTGTTTTTTTGGAGCGAAAGGTTTGGTGCTTCGTCGTTTTGTTTGGTCCTGCTATCCGTTCTTATGGTGGCTTTCGCACAAGATGTAAGGCATCTTGAAGATGCCTTACATCTACACCAACGCTGCCACCATACCACTGCTATCAGGGCTATTTTGAATGGTTTGGTTTTCAGATTTATTTTATTTTCTTTCGTTTTATTATTTACTTATACGTATATTTTTGTATAACGTTCAAACCTTTTAAACTAGCCTCGATAGTAGCGGAATGGCTTCTTTTAGTTTTTGTGGTTTAAGTGGTTTTTGTAGTTTTTGTGGTTACTTAACCTTGATAAATAGGTTATTCCTTAGCCATATTAGCGAATAGCGAGAGCCTGTGTTGCGACGAAGCTATTTACCTTTCGCTCCTTAAAAAAGTATTTTTGATTTTTTTTTTTAGAAGCCTCCGATGAGTAGGAAGAATACGGCTGCTAAAATGACGACAATGAGGACGACCATTAAAATGGATTTTAGGGCGCCTACCAGAAAGAAGAAGGCTAATACAGCGACGATGATGCCTATCAGTCTGCCTGGATTTTTGAAAATGCCTCCACTACTTTCTTGGTTTGTACTGACTTTTGATTTTCGTTCTAAGTCTGTGATGATGCGAAAGGCATCGTCATTGGTGGAATCTAATTGGATGGTTCTTCGGGCGTATTTTAGTGCCAATTCTTTATCTTCTTTGCCCTTTCTTTCATAAAACTTTTTTTGGTGTGCAGCAGAGAGCAAAACCATTGAACTGATGTTGTAGGGTTTGATGCTCAGGGCTTGTTCCAATTCGTGGATAGATTCTTCCCAATTTTTGTGGCGTAAGAATCCTTTTCCTCGATTGAGATGCCCTTTAAATTCATCTTCAATAATCATCATATCGCTTTCGGTGAGATTCAGTTCTTCCGAAATACGCTTTAGGTCGGCTTCGTTTAAGATGCGGTCTTTGTGTTTTTCTTGTATGTCAAAGACTTTTGCGATGTATTTGTTAAGGATTTCTGAATTTTCACTCATAGTTTGTTTTTAGGCATTTTCACTTTGTATCGGAAAGAGTGGTTTTGTTTCGATGATTTCTTTGTCATCTGCGGCATATTTTTCAGTTAGTTTCAAGGATTCTTCAGCTTCTGATAGTCTTAGTTTTATTTCTAATTTAGCTATTTGAGATACTTTAACATGCTCATTGTACTGACTAACAAGACGAGTTAGACTTACCAATTGTCTTCTTGCGATTTCTATTTCCTTCTTTTTTATTTTAATATCAGAGTGAATATTAAAATAAATATAAATACAATACACACTATATCCTATTAATATTAATGTCAATATAAATATATGCATTAATTCTAATTCCATCAAATCAAGGATGATGTAATAAGTATATAATGATACTAAAACAATGATAAGTATTGTACCTAAAATAAATCTCATTGTTACAAAAGACCTCCTTCTAAATATTACATCCAGTTCGTTATTCAGCCTTCTAAGCCTTTCAGCATATGCTCCCAATAAATTAGCTAAACGTCCTATATCATTATCCTGTTGTGTCATAATTTAGTTTTATTGTAGCAAAGAATTATAACCACTTATAAAATTATCAAGATTTGATATTCTAAGGCTTTGATCATATCCTCCTACTGTTGGATAAAAAATTTCATTGCCAATTCTAAAATTATTTGAAATTAGAGAAACAGAGCTAAATGTATGCTCAAAATTATCTTCCCCTTTCTTTTTGGAGATTTCCTGAATAATTTCATTATACTCCCCTGTTGCATAAAAATCCTGTACAATTTCTTTATCTTTCCACCATAAATCTTGTTTCGTAACCAATGTAATCATACGAATTTTCTGCTTTGCATCTTTAATTCTATGACTCAATTCTTTCATTAAAGCTAGTTCTATTTTTCTATTTTCTTCAAGAAATTTTCGAAAAAACACTTCTTTACTCATGCCTTCTTCATACCATTCACCTTGTTTATAAGTTTCCCACAAAGGATTTGTTCCATGAAAACCATAAGAAACTACATTAATGAGACATTGCACCTTTCCAGCAGAAATTTGTCGGAACATTTCAGGCCAATAGTTATTGACCCTATCTTTTTGTCCAGGTGCAATCCATATTGCTACCAATTTTGAGTTTTTCATCATGAGTAGATTCATCATAGATAACGTCTATTTTGTCCCATTCTCCTGTTAGAAAATAGCCTAAAGATGTTTTTCCTGTCCCACCTGCACCAAAAACGCCAATTTTTAAGTATCCATCTAACAATCTTTTTTTGACCATTCCTATGGTAGAATGCATTTTTTGGGTTGTTTTTGCAATGGTTATGCTTGCTCCAACTGTGCCTATTACTGTAAAAAAATCTATTGGCATATGCTTTTCAAATTAAGATTTACTATAAATATAACGCAAAACCCCCTACCCTAAGTTTCCTTCTTTTCGTTTTTTGTCACTTAAATAAGTCATATAGAGGCTAATTGCGCCAAAATAAAGAACGATTCCGAAAGAAATAGCACCAAGCCACACGATTTTTTGAGGGAATAGGTATAAAATAGCGATATTAACGACTAAAAATAAGATGGATGCGACGATATTGAGCTTTTGAAAATATTGCATCTGGCTTGGATAGGGATACTTAATAGGTACAAAGTGTAAGACACAAAATAACATGATGAAAAAGAAGTTTGTCCATTCACTAAAGTCTGTTACAAAATACATCATAAAAGCGACCATGTTCCACATTACGGGGAAGCCTATAAAGTATTTTTCGGGCGAGACCATACCATTTTTGCCATAATAGAGGGCAGACACTAAGAGGACAGAAAAGATGCCAAACCACCGTACTTCTTCGGGTAATAAGCCGCTTTCGTATATAAAAAAGGCGGGAATAATCGCATAAGTCGCAAAATCTACTACATAATCAATAGATTTGCCGTCCCATCCTGGTAAAACTTCTTGGGTTTTGAATTTTCGGGCAAAAGTGCCGTCTATTCCATCAATAACAAAGGCGATAAATAGCCAAAACATGCTCTTTCTTAAAAACAATACGTCTTCTGATGCATTGTAATCTGAGATGGCAATAATGGCTAAGATGGCTGCTATGACGCCTAAGGAGGTGAAGACGTGTACACTGAATGCCAATGCTTTTTCTACTGCTGAATATCCTACTTGGCGATGGTCATTTTCTTTCATTACTTGAAATTAGGAAAATTGGTTGAAGTAATGGTTGATTGCTGGGATTTTTTTTGTTTTTTATGGTGGAATGAGGGTGATAAGTGGTAAGTGACTGGTGACGAGTGATTAATTTGTTTTACTTAAAAAGACAGCTAAATTCGACTATTTTGCAGGAACTGTCAAAGTGGTGATTAAGATTATTAGTTTACTTATAAAATTTTATGAATATATGAATTTTGGGAAATTTGATAATTTAGTGGCTTCTTTTCATAAATATACGCTGCATTTTAAGCAACCAAGTGGAACTTCAAGAGGCGTTTTGCGAACGAAGGATAGTTATTTTATTACGGTATATGAAAAAGGTAATCCGACTGTTAAAGGGCTTGGAGAATGTGGGCTTTTGCGTGGGTTGAGTGTGGATAATCGTCCTGATTATGAGGAAAAATTGCAGGCAGTTTGTACAAGAATTGGGGATTATGGGGCTTGGTTGGAAGATGGATTGAGGGAGTTTCCTTCTATTCATTTTGGGTTGGAAATGGCTTTGTTGGATTTAGAAAAACGAGGGAGTAAGGTGCTTTTTCCTTCTGCTTTTACGGAAGGCAAGGCTACCATTCCTATCAATGGGCTTATTTGGATGGGGAATATGGGCTTTATGTTTGAGCAAATTCAGCGCAAATTGGATGCTGGTTTTCGCTGTATCAAGATGAAAATTGGGGCGATTGATTTTAAACAGGAATTGGATTTGTTGCGGTCTATTCGGGCGAAATTTCCAAAGGAACAGGTAGAATTACGGGTAGATGCCAATGGTGCTTTTTCGTTTTGTCATGTCGTCTATATTTTGGAGGCTTTGTCGAAGTTGGATATTCATTCAATTGAACAGCCGATTAAGGCAGGAAATTGGGTGGAGATGGCGGATTTGTGTAGGGATACGCCTATTCCGATTGCGTTGGATGAGGAGTTGATTGGGGTTTTTGATAGGGAAGATAAAATTGATTTGTTGGATACAGTAAAGCCACAATATGTCATCTTTAAACCGAGTTTTATTGGGGGCATCAAGGGAACGAGCGAGTGGTTGCAGTTGGCAGAGGAACGGGGCATTGGGTGGTGGAATACGTCGGCTTTGGAGTCAAATGTGGGTTTGAGTGCGATTGCTCAGTGGACGGCTACTTTGGATAATCCTTTGCCACAGGGTTTGGGGACGGGGCAGTTGTATACAAATAATATTGAGAGTCCTTTGTTTATTGAGGGGGATGCTTTGGGGTTTGATGTTGATGGGGTTTGGGATTTTCCTGCTGTGTGAGCGATGAAATAACTGGACAAGACATGCCTTATCCTTACAGCTAATAACGGTTATTTTTATGGGTAAACATATTTATCTTTTTCCGAATTTGGGGGCTGATTTTCGGATTTTTCAACGATTGGTGATTGAGGGGGCCGAGACGCATGCAATTCATTATGTGCCACCTTTGCCTAAAGAGTCGATTCTTGATTATTGTGGGCGATTGAAGGTGCAGATTGGGCATGAGCGACCTATTTTTTTGGGTGGGTCGTTTGGGGGGATTTTGGCGATTGAGTTGGCACAGTTGATGGAGGTGGAACAGCTTATTTTGGTGGCGAGTATTAAGTCAGCTTTGGAGAAACCTTTAGATATGCGCTTTTTTAAAAAACTGCCTTTGTATCGTTTGATTCCTGCAGAGTCGATTAAAAAGTTTGTGAAATTGGGCTCTCGTTTTTTTAGTATGGAGGATGCCACTGGTTTTGATCTGTATAAGACGATGTTGTTGGAGACGGATGATGATTTTTTGACTTGGGGCATGCAGCAGGTGGTTCAGTGGAAACGGGAAACGCCTCCACCCAATCTTGTGCATATTCATGGGGATAAGGATGAGGTTTTTCCGCTTCGATATTTGCAGAAGCCGTTTTATGTGATTGAGGGTGGTCAGCATTTTATGTTGTATGATCGGGCGGAGGAGATTGGGGCTTTGGTTTCGGCGATTTTGAGAGAAAAAACTATTTGATTTTTTTCTTTTTTGGAGAGAATGGGTTGTCTTTCATCGTGACGTAGGGTCTTGCTATTCGTTCTTATGGTGGCTTGCCTGCGCTCAAGATGTAAGGCATCTCTAAGATGCCTTACATCTACCTGCCAAGCTGCCACCATACCACTGCTATCAAGTCTATTTTGGATGGCTTGGACTTCTATTTACAGTTTTACTACTTCTTTTTTATCATATTTGTGACACATTTACTGCATTCGCATATATTCTTATGTGTTTTTTGCAATATTTTTACACATTCTCATATATTGGCATGTTTATTGCCTGAATTCATTGGGGGTTTCTGAGTTAAGTACTGAAAGCATAAAAACCATTACTTCGCTCAAAATCCCAGCAAAAGTAAGGAATCGTAAAACTATAAATCTTTAAATTTTGGCAAAGAGACGTTGGTAGATTCTGTCTCTATCAATCCTTCACAAGGCATATCGTTTTGTCAAGGATATTTTTCAAAACTAAGTAAGGGAACGATTTTAGTGGGATGAAAGGGACGTAGTAATTGCCTTATTATCAATTGTTTACGATCTTTCAAGGTACGTTTTTTTTTGTCTACCCACTTATAATGGTACTGACTGTAACGACCTAGACCCGATAGTAGTGGTTGGAAGTTTGCGTTGGCAGTCTTTCGACTCCGCTCGATGACCAAAGGACAGTTTGACTTTTCACAGAATGTAATGTGAAAAATGGATGATATTCTGGAAATGCCTTCCTTTAACGGATAGCGGGACCATACTTTACGACGGAGCAATGTCTGTTCTCTCCTTATTATCAAAATAATTAAGAAATAACTCATTCTTTAACCATTCCTAAGTAATGATTAAAAAATAAGTCTGTCATCTTTAGCAAGGAGATTTTTTGATAAACAAGGCAAAAAACGAAGACATAGCGAGCTATGGCGAGGCTTTTTAACGCAGTTTATCGGAAAATATCGAATCGGACTGGCGACCCAGCTAAAATGCGGAAGTTATTGTTTTTTCATTACTAAACAAAAAAAATATTTATTATGGACCCTCTTTTTATTGGAACAGCTGTTATGACAGTTTTAGGCCCTTACCTTGCTAAAGGCGGTGAAGTATTGACGAAGGAAGTATCAAAGGATTTGTACGATAAAGTTAAAGGCTTTTTTAAGGCAGAAGAAGATCAAAAGTTATTGACTGCTCCTGAAGGTAAGGCGAAAAAAATATCTGTTGAAAAAAGACTTAAAGAAATTTTAAAAGACGATGTAAATGCTTTGGCAGAATTGTCTGAAGCACTTGCGCTCTCTGATGCTGTGACCTTTAAACTACAAAATATTTACAACTCTACTGTTGTTCTTAAAGAAGAGTTAGCTTTTTTATATGAAAGCCAAAATAATGCGGGGATTGGTACAGAGGGCGATGTAAAAAATCGTATTGCTTTACAAGAACGCAAGCTTGAGAAATTAGAAAAAGATTTTAATAACATACTCTTAGCATCCTTTAAATAATACTTAAAAAACATTGACTAATGAACAATATGCTAAAATTTTATGAAGAAAAATATGCGGAGACCAAAAAGAAACTGATGAGATTATTTGAGGAAAGAGATAATGCAGGTGTTGGAAATAAAGGAGATTATGACAATATCATTGCTCAAACAGAACGCAATTTGGAAGATTATGCCCAACGAATTGCTAAAGAAAAAGAGAAAACATCATCAGGTGCTCCGCCAAACGAAAAACGACCTGTAACACCTCCTATTGATGAGCCTTTTGTTTCAAAAATGAAACGGCTGGTTATGGAAGATAAACTAAAGACAGCTCTAATAATTCTAACAAGAGAATATCCTAAGAACCATACCTTTATTATGTTCTTATCAAGACTTAATGCTTTGATGACACAAGAACAGCAAGGTATCATGAAAAACGTTCGCAATACGACACAATATAATAGTATTAAAAATTCGCTGTTACAAGTTTTGGATACAGAGGATTTTAATTAATAAAAAATGACTATAAATAAACTTGATTTTCTTCAACAAAAAAAGAAAAACATTGAAGAAGAAATTATGGAGTTGTACTCTTCCTTGCAAAAAGCAGGAGAGGGAACTATAGGAGAGATTCAAAATAAAATAGAAAGGTTAGAAAACCTTTTAGAGTATTATGATAAAAAAATCAAAAAACTTGAAGGAGCAACAATTCCTGAAAAAACTGAAATTTTTGTATATGTTTTATGCACAGATAAAGAGAATATTGCTAATATTGTAAATGATGATGCATTGGTGAATCTAATTCCAACCAACCAATATGGTGAAAAACAGTATCAATGGCAGCCTTATTGCAATCAAGATAACATTCAATTTTTGTTGGAGTCTTTTAGAAAAAAAGAAGGTTATATTTTTAATGAAATATACTTAGATGGCCCATTAAAAAATGAAACGCATGCAAGCATAGATAAACATATACAGTATTCTATTGCGATTATTGATTTACTCTCTTTGTCTGAAGATAATAGTAAAACTTGTATTCGATTTGACACCCGTATAATGGGCAATATTGTTGTTCCAATCTGTGATGACTTGCCGAATGATTTGACGATATTTATGAAACAAAAGCGCAAAGCAGTTTTTAAAGCTGCTCAGGTTTCTCTTGACAATCATACTGACGACTTTTATCAGCCAAATTTAGGTGAAATGGACACTTTTTTTCGCACATTACGTAGAACATTTACAACTAAGTTTAAGATAATCAATACTATTAAAGATAGAGATTCTGACAAATCTGATGCTATTAAAAATATAAACCCCAAATTAGATTAGATGATAATAACATTTTATTCATATAAAGGCGGCGTAGGTCGAACACAACTTTGTGCCAATATTGCTGCGTATTTGTGCTTTCATGAAGCCAAGAAGGTCTTGTTATGGGATTGGGATTTTGAGGCCCCTGGTTTGCATTTTTATTTCGATAGAAAACGAGAGGAGATAAATAAGCCTGGCACACTCGAATTGTTTGAAGAATATGTCGCTTTGATGCGTTCTAGTTCTGATGTTACAACAAAAAACTTAAATTATATTACTGAAGAAAATATTATTCCCTTAGAAAAATACAAGAATTCTCAAGGCGAAACAGGTTGTATTGATTTATTGGCAGCAGGGGTTTATGAGCAAAATTTTTCGAGGCGATCTGGTGATTTCAACTGGTTTGAATTTTATGAACTGCTTGATGGTGGAAACTACATTGAATTTTTAAAAGAGAAACTAAAAGAACTTTCCTACGATTATATTATTATTGATAGCCGTACAGGTACAAGTGATTATTCAGGTATTTGCAATATTCAATTGCCTGATATTAATGTATTGATAATGGCACCTAATCAACAGAACTTTAAAGGTTGTAAGCGGGTCGCCCTGCAAATTATTGATTCTGAATACGTAAAACAAGGCTTTCGCAAACCTTATATTTTACCGATTCTATCCCGTTTAGACCGAAATCATGCAAAATCAAATTCTTGGACAAAAAGATTCATCGAAGATTTTTCTTTTTTACTTCCTTATTTAGATCCTAAAATTGATGAGGATTTTTTGAGCAAAATCTTTGAAGATATTTATTTACAAGACACTTTTTTGGAATATATTTATTCTATTTCTGCAGGAGAAAATATATTTATTAATGAAACAGTCTCTAAGCATTCCAGTATTTCGTTTGAGCGAAAGTATATGAATATTGCAGATTATCTTATTAAATTAAGTGATGACAACACCTTAGAACTTTCGTCAAGAGTTTCTCCGCTAACATGGGTAGAACTTGGTAGATTTCTACAAAACAAAAATAAATATGAAAAGGCATCTGAATGCTATAACGAAGCCATTAAAACCAATCCCAATAATGCTTATGCTTGGTTTAGCTTGGGTCTATCTTTGTCTCATCAAAAAGCCTATGACAAAGCATCCGAAGCTTACCAAAAAGCACTGAATATTACCCCCACACATTATAAAGCATGGAACAATTTAGGTAATGTCTATAGACAGTTAGGTCTGTACGACAAATCTATAGGTGCTTTTCAGAAAGCTATTAAGATAAAGCCAGAACAACCTGTTACTTGGACTAATTTAGGCAATGTTTACGATGAGATGAATCAGTATCAAGATGCGATAGATTCCTATCAAAAAGCGATTGATATTGACCCTAATTATGAGTTTGCTATTGGTAATTGGGGGTTTACTTTATTGCAACAAGGCGATCTTCAAAATGCCTTGAAAAAAATACAACAATCTATTGCTTTAGGCAATAACGTTTCTGGCAATATGAATTTAGGGCATGTTTATTTTGCTCTTCATCGAGAAACAGAAGCCCTTACTGCTTATTTAGAAAGTTATCGAAATTTTGTGGATAAAGATTTTTTTTGGGACGATTTTAAAGGAGATTATCCTCATTTAGCTCCTTATAAAATCTCTGAACAAATGTATCAAGAGATGGAGCAGAAGATTAAAGATAATATTGAGTAGCTCTAAGTCGAGGTGGGCAGATTAATGTGGCTTTGCTTGAGGTGATGTGGCGGTTCTGTCGTGGAGACGTTTTTTTTAATGTGGCTTTGCTTGGGGGTATGGTGTGGCGGTTCTGGCGTGGAGACGTTTTCAATGTGGCTTTGCTTGGGGGTATTTTTCAGAATTATGATGGTACTGGCTGTAATAAGCTAGACCCGATAGTAGTGGTTGGAAGGTTGCGTTGGCAATATTGAAGGGGGCTTCCTTTAACGGATAGCGGGCCCATGCGTTTTTTGAAAATGCCCCCGTTGTCTCCTTATTTTAAATCTCATTTATTCATATATTTTTTCCTTTTCCCCAAAGAAAAAATCCTGGTGGTTTTTTACAAAAAACCCAATACAAAATACTCACAATCAACAACTTGCAAATATATTCAAAACAATATTTTTTTTCAAAAATCTTCAAAATATAAATAAATAAAACTACATTTAATTTATTTATTATTAAATATAAAGGAATTAGTTGAAAAAGACGCTTTAATTTAATAATTTATAACATCTTCTTTATACATTTGCGTCCTTATTCACCAAATTTTAAAGAATATATGAAAAAACCTATTAAAAAAAATTTACTGCTATTGTGCTTATTTTGTATTGGATTATCTGGTATGGCGCAGGATCAAGAAGGCGTGATTAGATGCTATACAGATGAATATATGGCAGAGCAACAAGGCAAACCTGCTTATATCCAGTTAATGGAAGAATATGCAAAAAAGGCTCAAGAAAATCCTGCTGCTGTCGGCAATGCTGTTATTGACTGTGATGGAACTAACTCAATTACGATTCCTGTTGCGGTTCACTTTGCAGGCGAGGTGACTTGTGCAGATGCTGCATGTTTATTGGCAGCAACGCAGGCACAAATCCAAGTTTTGAATGATGATTTTAGTGCAATGAACGCTGATATTAGCATTTATAATAACTTAACGGCTGTTTGTCCAGGAGATTATCCTGCAACTACTTTGGCAAGTAATGGTACTTGTCTTGATTTTTGTTTGGCAACGAGTGAACACCCTGCGAGTTCTGGTTTGGAAGAAGGTGATCCTGCTATTACAGTAGGACAACATACTTGGCCAAGTGCTGGTTCTGATTGGTCTGGTTATCTCAATATCTTTGTGAGTGATGAAGCTACTGCTGGCGTGGGTACAGGTGTTTTGGGTGTTTCTCCTTTAGTGGGTTCTAGTAATGGTGATGGATTTTATCTAGTACCTTCTGCTTTTGGTGGTCCTGGTGTGAGTTGTATGTCTGGTACAGGAATCAATACATCTGGTGTTTATAATGGTGGAAGAACAGCAACACATGAATTGGGTCACTATCTTGGTTTAGAACACGTTTTTGTGGGTTCAACTTGTGGTTCTGATGGTGATTCTGGAGCAGTTGTTGCAGGGGCGCCAACTGTCAATGATACTTCACCACAAGATGTCCCAAACTTTGGTTGTCCTCTAAATGTTACAAGCTGTGCGACGGCTCCTACACATTGCGGAACGCCTGATATGTTTACTTCATTTATGGATTATGGAAATGATGCTTGTTTGGTGATGTTTACAGAAGATCAAGCGAATGTCATCAACTATATTGCCAACCTTATTCCTTTTGATACGGATGGTAGCAAGTGTGCAATGACGAGCAATAATACGGTTGACGCTTGTGGTCCAAATTGTCCAACAGTTACGCCTATGAATAGTACTGGTAGTGCTTGTGCTTCGGCAGTTGGTACTTTAGTAAGTGATTGGCAAGCTATGTTAGGGGCTGATTTTATGAATCCAGACAATACCAATGCGCCTACGGCTGGTTTATTGTATTCAAGTGTGCCTATTACTGATGCCACTTTTCCACAGACTGCTCCTACGGGTGTATATGGTGGCGATGGTTGTGCCAATGAGGTGCAAACTTGGTATGCTTACTATGAATGCGATAGCGATTTAAATGGTACGGCTGAATCTTTTGTTGATGCAGGAAATTATGCTTTGACTATTTTTGCAGATGCTCAAGCTCCAACGATTGCTGCGGATGATGCTGTGTGTAATTATAGTTTGAGTTTTGCTTGTGCTACTGATAGTGAAGGTGCAACTTCTGTTAATGGTAGTACAGAAGCTCCTGGTTATGCAGGTGCAATGGAATCCGTTGAGGTGATGACTTCTAATGGTTGTACGACTTCTTTTATGGTGGCTAAACCACTTTGTGCAGCAGTGGCAATGGTAAATTGCCCAACAGTAACGGCTGTTAATACGACAGGGATGGCTTGTGAAATAGGCACGATTGTTAGTGATTGGCAGGCGACTTTAGGGGCTGACTTTATGGATCCAGATGGAGCAAATGGGCCTACTACTGGTTTACAGTATTCAAGTGTTGCGATTGGTGATGCAACCTTTCCACAGGCTGCACCTACAGGAACATATGCTGGCGATGGTTGTGCCAATGAGGTACAAACTTGGTATGCTTATTACGAATGTGATAGTGATTTAAATGGAACGGCTGATTCTTTTGTTGATGCAGGAAATTGTGCTTTGACGCTTTTTGCTCCAGCACAAGCACCAGTCATTAATGTTGATGATGCTGTTTGTAATTATAGTTTGACTTTTGCTTGTCCGAATGATAGTGAAGGCGCAAGTACGACTGTTAATGGTAGTACTGAAGCACCAGGTTATGCAGGCAACCCAATGGAAGCTGTCGAGGTTATGACCGCTGATGGTTGTACGGCTACTTTTATGGTGGCAAAACCGCTTTGTGATTGTGATTGTGAAGCAGAGGGTGGACAGTTTTAGATTAGTTGATTAGAAAAATATTATAAAAAAAGCGAGCTTGGATTTTAGATTCGGCTCGCTTTTTTTGTGTACTTACCCACAAAATTCCATTTTCATCAAAAAGTAAATCTTTTATTTCGTTGCTGTTCAAAGCAAAATTGTCACTGGTAAAACATGGCGTTGTTTCACTTGTTTTATCCCATTGGCAGACTCCGTTTTCAAGTGTTTCGTACCAAACGGTTGTTTCATTTTCTTGAATGACGGTGACATTTCCTTCACCTATTTTTCCCGTTGCGGTATTGGCAAAAAGATTTGCTGTTAAGAAGATAAAGCTGATTGTGAGAATGATTTTTTTATTTTTTTTGGAGAGAACGGTTTGTCTTTTATTAGGACGCATGGGCCTGCTGTTCGTTCTTATGGTGGCTTGCCTACGCTGCGGGCAGACATGGGGTCTGCCCCTACCGCCACCATACCACTACCATCAGGTCTATTTTGGATGGACAGTGGGCAAAGAACTGTATTATTTTCTTTACAATAATAATACTTTATGCAAAAATATGGGTAGGATTTTTAGGATAAAACCAAGGTAGAGTATAAGAATACTTTGAAGAATTATGCATCGAAAAAAGAGGCGAAACAGGAGGCTTTATTAAAAAACAATTCGGTGGAAACTTTGGCGAACGGAGAGCTTGTGGGAACGTGGACAGAACGGGGTGCATTCAATCAGGCAGGTAGCATTTTGGCGTTGGATTATTATGCTGCAACGGATGAAATTTATGCGATTTAGGATGGTGGTTTGCTCTTTCGGGGAAATTTGAATGGAACGAATTGGACGCCTTTGAATGACGATATGGTGTTTAAGGGATATGCAGTTCAGGTGGTAGAAAATGCGACGGGTGGCAAAAATATTGTGGCAGCGATTGGGAAGGAATTGTGGTATTCGAGTGATGAAGGAACTACTTGGACGGCTTCTACTGGATTGGATTTTTATGATGATTATGGTACGACTCGCAAGTTGGTAGAAACGCTCAATGGTGATTTGTACTATTTGGTGCAAACGTGGAATGCGAGTCCTGCGGGGGAAGCTTATCAATTGTATCGTTCGACGGATAAAGGCGTCAGTTTTTCTTTGCTTAAAACATTTTTGAATGTGAGTTTTAGGCAAGTAGATATGTGGTTACCTTTGGAATCGGATATATTGTTTGTGCTAAATCGGGGGCAGGAATTATATAAAGTCTTTGATGATTCAATTGCTTTGTTGAATACGAATGTCAATGTTCCTGCAAATAGATTGTCGTATTTGACGGGTTATCAAGGTGCAAATAACAATAGAACTTTTCATGCATTTATTCCGACCCGCTGCTATCGAGTCTATTTTTTTGGGGTTTGGACTTCTATTTAGGGGCTTTTTCGGTTCTGGTGTGGAGACGGGTACACAAGATAATTCAATGATTTCTTTTTTGTAACCATATTAAATGGTTTTTGTGGTTGAGACAGAAAAATAGAAACCTGATTAACCATATAAGTTATTGTAGTTTTTTCATTTCGACTACGCTCAATGACTAAAGCGCATATAAGAAGTTGAGACAGTGAAAGATAGACCCGATAGTAGCGTTATAGCTGAAGCGTTGGCTAAAGTTTTTGTAGGGCTGCTATAGTAGCGGATAGCGGGACCTAAACGTAACGACGGAGGATTTGACCGTTCTCTCCTAAAAAAAATCTATGTTAGGGCAAGAACAAGCCCTACAATAATCGTTCTATATTAGAACTTTAAAAACGGAACGGGGCGGAATAGAGGATGCCCTGCCCTTCTTTGCGAGGTTCTATTTTAAAGCGATACCATGACCATTTGTTTTTTTCGCTGACGGGATTGTACCATTTTGCGGCGTAGATGGCGTAGCTCTTTTTTTCTTCTATGAGGCGTACTTCTATGTCGTAGCCTTCATCGTCGATGGGTTGAATGCCATATTTAAAGGGTTTCCATTGTATTTGGTCGTGGCTTGTTTCGATGGTAATGATGGGTTCGTGCATGTTGATTTGATAAGGAAATACGTCTTTCCAATAAATGTACCAATGGGCTTCTAATTTTGAATCATAAGCATCTATTCCGATAAATTTTGGTGGACTGACCATCTCTCTTTCTTCGATGCTGATTTTTGCTTCGGGCCATCGGTATTTTGTTTTTAAGTTTGTTTGCCATTCGTCAGGAAATGATGAAATTTGTCCTTGTTGTAGGAAGGTATCGGTGAGGGCATGCAATTGGGCTGCGATGTAGGGAACGGTATTTTTGCCATAAATAGTTTGTCCGCCTTCGTAGTTTTGTAGGCTGAATTCTTCGGGTGTCGTGGCGTAGCTCATATAGTCGTTGGCTAAAGAAGTGATGGCGACGTATTGGGGTGGCGTCACTTCGTTTTGTTCGTAGGCTTGTACGATTTTTTCGGTGAATCTTTCACCTGCGGTAATCGTGACTTCCCAGGGCAATGGAACGAGTAAAAAATCGTCTATTTGAATGAGTTGGAACATAACATTTTTGGGATAGGCGTCTGCTCCATCTTTGAGTTTAAAAATAGTTGGTAGAAATAAACGTTTATTGCCTTGACATCTATTTTTGCCATACCATTTTTTTCTCATCATAAAAGAGTGTTTTCCTGTGATGTAGGTTGCGCCTGATCGGTTTTCATAAGCTCCTCCTAAAGTTGCTACACCTATATTTGCTTTTTCACAGATACAAATGCTGTCTATTTTATTATTTTGGGTGATGTCTATTTCTTTGGCTGCTACATTTATGGCTATGCTGGGTTTGAGTTTTGGTTCAAGTTGTTCAAAGAGTTCCCATGCTTTTTTGCTAATGCCTTGTCCGATTTTTTGAACGGCTGGAAAATCAACAGGAACTCGTTTTGTTTCTTTTCCATTTTTTTTATAGATGGGTAAATTCGGGGCAATATCGCCTTCTGTTCCGTTACAAAAAGCGTGAACAGGTTGCCATGTTGTTTGGTACATCTCTCGAATATTCCATTCTAATTCTCTTTGAGCGTAGGCAAATACGTCGGCATTGAATACATCTACCCTATCGCCTACGGCTGTCCCATGTATGGAGAATGTGGTAAATGCAGCAAGGGGTTTGTAGGTTTTGTCATCGTCTTTCGCATCTATACGTATCATATTCATAACAGGATTGATTGCTTCAAAAATCAGCTTGGGATCGTTGATGTCAAGCATTTCTTTTCCTTCGTTTTTTATGTAGGCTTCTATGGCTCTATTGCGGGTCATTCCACGTATTTCTATCGAACCTGTAGCGATTTTGGCGGGGCGCATATTGCGGTGGGCAGTGAGGATGCTTTCGACGATTTGGCTGGTTAAAAATTCGTGTAAGGTGGGGTCGAATCCCGATGCTGCCCCTGCATAAGTATTATAAAAGTTGTTGCTACAATAGTGGGTTGGACCTGAATGCGTGTGGGTGCATGTTAGGACGATATTGGACAGGGGAATGTCGGTTTCTTGGGCGATTCTTTCGGCTATTTGGTGGTGCATGAGGAGTGAGCCAAACATGAGGTCTAATTGAACGAGGGCGATGCTTGTGCCTGCTTCATCTCTTATGCAAATTGTCCGTGCTTTGAGTCGGGTTCTAAAGCCTTTCATCTTTTTTTTGCCTGTGAGCGATCTTGCACCAGAGGCGATGTTGGGCGGTGGCGTGATGTCTGTCATGGCGGCTCCTGCCATTAGTTTGCCTTCTAATGCTGGGAGTGCTGGCACTTTTTGGATGGAAATTTGGGTATTTTTCTGTGCATAAGCTATAAATGAAAGGAGGAACAGATTGATGATTAGGAAGATTGTTGTTTTTCTCATGCGTTTTTTTTGGCAAATATATGGATTTTTTGTTTAAGTAGTTTTTGTGGTTTAAGTAGTTTAAGTCGTTCGGTTCTGGTGTGGAGATATGTTCAATACTTTCTCGGTTCTGGCATGGAGATGCATTCAATGCGTCTGTACTGGGGTTACGCGCTTAGATTTTGGATGCATTTTTCTCGGATGTTCCAAATTTCGGTGAAAGTGAAAGGTAGATTTTCGGTTTTTATCCATTTTTTTAGGTAATCTTGGTGGTATTGTACTTTGAATTCGCCTACTTGGTTGGGTTGTATGATTTGTTCTTCTACGATGTCGTTTTCTATTTTTTGGAAGGAGGCATTTTCACTGGTGAGGTCGGTGCGAATGCCGTCGATTTGGAGGTAGCAGTGGGCTTCTATCATGTAGGTGAGTCCGTTGTCGGTGAGGGCTGTTCCGATTTTTGGGGTGTTTTCTTGGCTCATTTTGTATAAGCCGATGATTAGGTTGATGTTGGGGATTTTGTTGAGGTCGGCTATTTGTTTGAGTAAGGCGTGTTTGCTGCTGCAGGTGCCTTTGTTCTCGCTTAGGATTAGAGAGAAATCGGTTCGATTGGCGGTGCGTCCGTAGGGTACTTTTCGGATGTATTTTGTTAGGGCGTTCCATGTGGTCATGCCTTTTTCTTGGACTTTTTGGGTTAAGGGGTCTTGGTTGGTTAGGTTCATGGTAGTTTTTGTGGTCTAAGTAGTTTTTGTGGTTAATTAGTGTCGTTGTACTGTAGTTCAAGTGGTTTTTGTACTGACTGATTTACGAATCTACTAATACACTGATTTACTAAATAGGAGCGAAAGGTTTGGTGCTTCGTCGTGGCGCAGGGTCTCGCTATACGCTACTATACCAAAAGGCCGTCCACCAACATATGCGATACATTCCGACATATGCGCCAACGCTTCTTTTGGTATAACGCTGCTATCGAGGCTATATTGGATGGTCTAAACGTTTTTTTTGGTGCTGTAGTTCTTAGTGCTGTGGTGCTGTGGTTTTTTATTTTATTTAGCTCTCTTCTCCTGTTGTGTCCTTGCTTGTTTAGACCCGATAGTAGCATTATAGCCTTCTTTAGTTTTGTGGTTTTTGTAGTTGCTTCTCCTTTATAGATTTGTTGGTACTTGGCTATAGTAACGGATAGCCGAACCAAACGTGACGACGACAACTATTTACCGTTCTCTCCTTATTATTTATGCTTTGATTAAACCTTTTATTTTTTGATTCATCTAAACTATGTCAATGTATCGTCGTCTTTAAAAAGGCATTTACTGAGTGAAATCTCTTGTTTTTTAAGATTCGTTTTTTGGTCTTCCGAGAAAACAGTCTTCGCTAGTATGGCCTTCTTGAAAGTAGTAGCAACTATGTTCGTTTTCAAGAAACTAGCCTTATGTAACTTGGTTTGTGAAAAATTGACTTTGTATAATTTTACGTCTATAAATTTTGCACCTGTACAATCAGAATTTGAAAAATCAGTGAACGAAAAGTATGCTTTTGAAAAATCAACTTCATGACAAGATACTATTGAAAGTTTAGTAGAAGTTAAATCACTTTCCGTAAAATCGGCGCCATATAAATCTGCTTTTTTAAATTTAGCTCTTTGCAAATTAGATTGGCTAAAATTTGTACAAATACAAATTGCTGCTTCCAAATTTGCTCTATCTAAATTCGTTTTGGTTAGATTTGCTTCCCGTAGATTGGCTTGTTCAAAATTCGCTGATGCTAATTTTGCTTCGGATAAATTAGCATTTTGCAAATTAGATTTAGAAAATCGTGTTGAATGAAAATTGGCATTTTGCAAAGTAGCATTCCATAAATTTGTACCTCTAAAATCAATATTTTTTAATTTTGAGTTATTGAAGTTGGCATTGGATAAATTTGCGGAAGAAAAGTCTATTCCACAAAGATTGGCATTTGAGAAGTTTGCCCAAGATAAATCAAAGCCACCAAAACGATACTTATGGTTTCTGTTTTCTGATATTTCTATCCAATAAAATTTCATTATATCTACACTTTTTGACAAATCAATATTTTCCAAATTTATATACAATTCATTCATTGCTTTATAAAAGTCATCTAAGTAACTATCTAAGACTTGCATATCGGAAATAAAAGGAATAATTTTTAGTTTGGCAATGGATTTAAATTGCATAATGAGCGCACCATCTCTTTTTATTTCGATACCAATATAAGAGTGTTTATCCGTTTTAAACAGTCTTTTATAACTTCTAATACTGTTGTTGGTATATTCGTTAAGTACGTGGATAATCTTGGCAATTTCTTCCCAAAAATAAGTCATATCATCAGTGACAATAATGACTTTTAGCGTTTTAGTTACTTTACGATTTCTCGTTTTTTCATCTTCCTCTTTATACCAAACAAGAGATAAAAAGGCTTCTAAGGCATTTGACATTTTACCCAAAAAGACTTGGCTTGTTCCTTCTGCTTCAACAGATAATTCATATCTTTTTTTGAGATAGGCGATTTGTTTCAAAATAAAATCATAGTATTCTTTTTCATTGAGTTTCAGTCCTTCAATCATTTCATTAATTATCTCAAAACACTGATTATACTCTCTTTCTCTCAAACTATTTTTGGCGTTGTCTATAAGATGTATGGGCATTTTTTTGAATTTATAGTTGGGAAATTTAGTCTATAAAAAGGCATTTTTCTATATCTACATCTATGTATTAAACTTGTATAACGAAAAGCCACATTTGATAAATTTGCATTCGATTTAATCTTCAATAAAAATACACTTGCTAATATCTATATTTTTTGAGAGCAATGTCGCTTTTTGACTGATCTGAAAAATCGTATTATCAAATTTGGCATTATTAAACTTTGCATCCTCTATCTTTGCATTTGACAGATTCGCATAAGACAAATTTGCTTGTTTTAATGTGGTATTACATAAATGGGCTTTGGACAAATTTGCGTGTGATAAAATCGCATTTATAAATAGTCCTTTTTCAAAATTACTGTGATTACAAATAGCCCTTTCTAAAATGGCTTCTGAGAAATCAGCTTCTGAAGCATTAACTTTAGGTAACGAAAAATATTGTGGAAAATTCTTTTGTTCCAACAATGTTTGTGCTTTTTCTATTTTTTCAAGATTGGTCATTGCATATAATTTGATAGAGGTTCTGACAGTTCAAAATAGACTCGATAGTAGCGGAATGGCTTTCTTTTAGTGCTGTAGTTCTTAGTGCCGTAGTACTGTAGTTCGGTTCTTATCTGATAGATGGTGCTTCCTTAGCCATATTAGCGGATAGCGAGACCATGTGTTGCGACGAAGCTTTTTCCGTTCTCTCCTAAAAAATATGTTCAAAGATAATCATATAAAAATAGAACTTAAAAAAATAAGGAGAGAATGTTTTGGTGCTTCGTCGTCATGGAAAGGCCTGCTATACGCTACTATAGCAAACGAATATAGCAATCCTAATTCGGTTCAGGAATTTTCTTTCACGCAAAGACCGCAACGCAAAGAAGCGCAAAGCTCGACAGAAACCAATCTCTTTGCGACCTTTGCGAAAAACTCTGCGACCTTTGCGTGAAACACACTTTTTCTATTTTCAAATAGGACTGCTATATATCAAGGACAGCACCAAACAAACAATAAAAACGACTGAAATCAGCTTGCTATAACGCTGCTATCAGGTCTATATTGGACAGTATGAACCTCTTTAGAATTTAAGATTTAGAAATTAGAATTTAAAACAATTAGGTCTATCTTGCGTGGTCTGTACTTTTGATTTCGGCAGTTTCTTTGGGGGTTCTATCTTTTTTTCTTCTGTTTCTGCTTCGATTGTAGGTTCATGAGTCGTAAAGTATAAGCCCACAAAATAGCGCAACATCACGGCAACAGCAAATAAACTTGTGCCTTCCCGAAGATTCGCAATCATCAAACCTGAATTCATTTTGAAATTAATAATGATGAGCGCAACGATAAAAATATCTAACATGCTCCAACGGTTCATTTGTTCTAAAGTCCAACGAATCTTTTTGTTTTCAAGCCAATATTGTCCTAATAATTCGAGCAATAAATGTATATATTTAAACACTGGGAAAATAATGGTGAAAAAGAGAATAATGCTCCCTAAAAACATTTCACCTTCATCAAAAAATAATTTGACTGACTCCCAAATGCTAATTGTCTCATGGTTAAAATCAAAACCAACAACTTGCATATTTGTCTCCAAAATAGGAAAACAAAAACCTAAGATAAAGAGAATCAGTGATGCCCCCCAAAGTATCAATCCAAAAATATTTTTTCGTTTCATATTTTTCTATGACATTTTATTCAAAAATACACAAAGATATATCAGCATTTATACGTAATCAACCACTATGGATTAGAAATCCATAGTTTGCGGAATGA
>Ga0209185_1001131_pt1 | contig 24642 bp, 16 predicted proteins | sample SidtaG_2_FD_187425 | JGI IMG/M metagenome (GOLD analysis project Ga0209185, IMG submission 187425) | Marine algal microbial communities from Sidmouth, United Kingdom - Sidmouth_Asex2 metaG (SPAdes) (version 2) | ecosystem: Host-associated > Algae > Red algae > Unclassified | place: Sidmouth... | reverse complement strand
ACATCATTAATTTAACGGCAGGTTATCGCTTCGGCAAAAATTGGGAAGTGGGGGCTAAATGGCGTTATGCTACAGGCACACCTTACACGCCTTACGACGAAGCAACCTCCCTTTTACAAAGTACATGGGATATTGCCCCCAATGGCGTTTTGGATTATGACCGATTAAATAGCGAGCGTATTCCAGCGATTCACACATTGGATGTTCGCATCGACAAAAGGTTTTTCTTAAAGAAAGTCAATCTTCAATTTTATATAGATGCCCAAAATGTCTATGCCTTTCAAGCAGAACTTCCTGCTTTCTTATCAGTGAAGCGTGATGATAATGGTATACCTTTAGTTGATTCCAATAATACGAGCAGTTATGTAGCAAATTACCTTGGCAATGATTCTGGCGCAGGAACAGTTTTGCCAAGCATCGGCATCATCGTAGAATTCTAAAAGCGTGCTCACCCACAAAAACGACTTAAACCACAAAAACTACTTAAACTATAATAAGGAGAGAACGGTGGAGTGCTTCGTCGTGACGCAGGGTCTCGCTATCCGTTCATATGGCAAATAGGCTTGATAACAAAGAAGAACCACATAAACTACTTAAACTACAAAAACCACATAAACTATTTGCCATAACCACTACTATCGAGTCTATTTTAAAAGGTCAGAACTTTTATCAAAGCATAAAAAACAAAACCCGTACGTTCATTTTTGAACATACGGGTTTCATGTGTTTGGTAAGTTGAGTACTTTAGTCTAATCTAAAATAAGCGGACGCCACTGGCGTCATACCAGACACTTTTTTTAACTTCTTTTGCAGTAAAATAAGCTTCATACTTATCCTTTGCAGGTTGGTACCATGTTACCTCCTCCGCATAAGGGTACTGATTGTTAAAAGATGTTTCTATTTGATCAGGAATAATCAATTTACGACCTTTTTTTCCTTTCCAAAAATAGGCTAATACTAAAAGAATTGTAGCTGTAATCACTATTTGATAATTATTTAAAGTTTATTAATTGGCACATTGGTCTTCCTTGTGATTCCCAGTAAATGTTAGTTGTATTTTTTAGATGTACATTCAAAGGTATGAACATTCATCTATTGGCGTTCCACAGTATGAGACAGTTTTTAGTAAAATAAGTAACTATTGTTCATTTATTAAATTACTGACTGTATACTTATATAACAAGTTTTTTTCCAAAAGCGTTGCATCTATTTTTAAGAATTAACATTTTTTTTAGAAAAACTTGATTATACATAATAATATGTCTAAACACAATCGTATAGATTGGTTTCTAAAAAAACACATGCTTAGGTAGGTTCTTTAGTTGTACTTTACTTAAATGCAAATGGAAGATAGTTTATTGCATTTATACACCTGACTTTGCTTTCTTAATATTACGTAGGAATCACATATTAAGTTTAGCTTTCTATAAAATTTTTATTACGCTTCTTCCTAAAATAAGCTTTTTTTGTCAATTTGTCAAGTCCTAATTATTTTGTGTCGATTCATTTTAACTATGGATTGGTATAAGACGGCCGCTATATCATCGTTGCGGCCATGCAAGATAGCCCCGATGGTAGTGGTTGCAAGTTTGGGCTGGCGGCTTTTTCACAGAATGGATTGTGAAAAAATGGAAGGCATTTAGGGAAGGCCTTGCATAAACGGACAGCGGGACCAGACGTGACGATGAAAGACAAACCTTTCGCTCCTAAAAATAAAAAAGTCTTTAACAAAAACGATGGTGTTCTTGTTAAAGACTTTTCTTATCTGTCCAATGGACATAATATTTTTAATGCTAACTTATTCTTCGCCTTCTCCTTTTTTGACGACCAGATCAGATTTCAACAAAGCAATTCCTTTATCAAACATACCGACCCATTTGTTGCCATCAGCGTCTATTTTAATAAAAGAAATGGTATCCGTTTTGAGCTTAGAATTTTTGGTTGTGTATTTTGCCCATTTCTGACCATCATACATTGCCAAGCCTTTGCTCAATGTTCCGACATACAACATGCCGTTTGCATCTTTATTGATACATAGGATGTGGTTTTCAGGAATACCAGAATTACGAGGGTTCATTACCTGCCAACGACCATTTTCAGTCAATCGTGCCATGCCTCTGTTGAAAGTACCAATCCACTTAGTATTGTTTTCATCGACATAAACGCAACGAATATCATTGTCAGGAAGTTCAGAGTTGGTATTAGAATAAAGTTGCCACTCTCCTTTTGAGTCAATGAGGATGAGTCCGTCTTTTGTGCCAATCCAAGCGTCTCCATTTCCGTCTAAAGCAATACTTTGTACGTGGGGCGATTTTAAGTCCGTATTCAAGTCGAAGGTATTCCACTTGTTACCGTCCCAAGTTACTAACCCTTTAGAAGTTCCAATCCATTTTTTACCTTGAGCATCAACAGCAATGCTCGTAATGGTATTGGAAGGTAGGTCAGAATTTTTGGTATCGTATTTGTTAACGACTTTGCCATTAGCATATTCTACGAGTCCCCATAGGGTACCAATCCACTTAGTATCTTGTGCATCTATTTCAATGGCATTGATACTGGGATTGAAAGAATTTGCTTTGTCTTTGATGAGCGTCCACTCATCACCACTATATGTAAATACTCCATTATAAGTACCTACCCATAGAGATCCTTTGCTATCTATATCTATTGCATCAGACGAGCGTATTGGATCAATCCAATCACCTGTAGTGCTTTCATTAAAGACCTCCCAATTGTTTGCTTGGCTAAACGCAACGAAGGGGATAAGAAATAGCAAGAATATTAACTTCCCAAATTTAATATTCATGTTGGTTAAAATTGTGAATTCTGAAAAATGATAAAAAGGAGTAATCTGTTTTCTAAATAAGTTGGTTAAGTTGTTGTTTTTCTTCTGTATTGAGGTCTTGATCCTTCTATAAGGTATGACAAAAGTAAAGTATAGTTTTTAAAAATAAGCAAAATTTAGGAAAAATTTCAATTTTTTGCTATATATAATTATTATTTTAATAAGCGAACTTATGTCGCCTCCATACACCATAAATAATGCCTCCTAGTAAAATCATAAGGAGCGGAATACATATATTAAAAATTTGCCAATAGTTTTTTTCCTGTTTTATGCGTTCAGCATCTAATAATCTTAACTGTACATCTTTAGAACGTGCAACAATAATGCCAGAATTATCTAAAAGCCATTCTATAGAATTCAGCAAAAAGTCTTTGTTGGCAAATGTCTCTCTGGTAAATTTATAATATCCCAATGGCAGTGGACGGTCATTGCGTCGATCATAATCATTGCGAATCATATCACCATCTGCAATCACAATCATTTTGGTTTGCTTGCTTTTTTCTCGCAGGGTAAAGTCTTTAATGGTGTCCAGCATTTCAAGAGTGCTAAATGCTAAACGATTTTTGAAAACGGATTCAAATTCTCCTTCTAAGGCAACTGCTACAGGTTGAAAGGGTTTCTTAAACTGCTTAGGCACAGGCTGTTCTCTCGCAATCGCAATATCAACTTTTACAGGTGTGTACAAAACTTTGGTGTACTGTGAAGTAGTCAGTAAGATGTCTTTTTTGACGCCTTCTTGTTTTATCGTATCTATAGTTCCAACAAATTCGGCGGCTATTGGACTCAAACTTTTTGTAATGGGATGGTCTTTGTTGGCACCTGTAATAATGGGATGATATAGCCAGGGAAACAGTTTTTGCTGTTGGGCATTGCCTGACGGATCGACTCCAACCACCAACGGAATGGGATTACAACGAATGTCTTGTACCAAATTGTCATTGATCCGCACGCCATACTTAAAGAGCATATCTTCCAAATTTAGATTGTAAGAGGGCGCAATAAATGAAGAACGAGTCTGTAAACTATCCATATCCGCAATCAGATTTTCAACTAACCACAACATTTTGCCTCCACCCATAATAAACTGATCTATCTTAAACTTCTCTGCTTCTGTAAAAGGAATTGTTGGTTTAGCAATAATTATCAAGTCCACTTCTCTCGGAATCAACGGAAATTCTTCTAAATCTAACTGTGATAAGATATAATAAGGTGCTAAAGAATTGGAAATATCGGCAATGTTTTCGCCATTCCACTCTCCGTGTCCTGTTAAAAAGGCAATTTGAGGTTTTCCAGAACGCTGTAATTTTTGAATAGCATTGGCTATTTTGAATTCTAATAAGGCGATTGAATTATTAATGACAGCTTCTGCATCTTGTCCATTCTGTTCATCCAACAACATAACGGGATATTCTCGCCCTCGATAAATCACAATGGCTCCTGGAAAAAACACCTTATTGGTCGATGATCCATCTTGGTTATCAAACAATCTTCGAGGCATTAATCCTTTGGCAGTCAATTGGTTGGTAATCGCTTGCCGTTCTTCTACATTGGGCGTATCTAATGGATCAACAAACTCATACTGTAATTGGCTTCCTGTATAAGCTCGAAATTCGTCCAATATGTCACGGGTTGCATTGCTCAATCGCTTGATCCCCGCAGGAAATTCGCCTTCTAAAAAAACCCTTACCGTGATAATATCGTCAGTTTCCGCCAATAAATTTTTGGTTGCATCGGTCAAGGTAAACCGTCCTTCTTTGGTTAAATCAAATCGAGTATGTAAAGAAGAAGAGAGTATATTTAATAAAACAAAAGCAGCTAGTACAAAAAGTACTTGTATCATTGCTTGTCGTTTATGTGTTTTTCCTGCCATCTGTTTTTTGGTGCTGTGGTTCTTAGTGCTTGGTGCTGTGGTTTTTTTCTGCTTGGTGCTTTGTACTTGGTTGTTAGAATTTAGAGTTTATGATTTAGAATTTAAAAAAACTACCACTTCCTGCTTTCTAAAGATACTTTGGTGAGTAGGATAAAAAAGGCGATAAAAGTAAAGTAGTAAACCAAATCCCTCGTATCTAAAACGCCTCGACTCATAGACTGATAATGGGAATAAATCCCTAAGTTTTCGATAACACCATCTATTTTCGCATAAAACAAGTCCAATCTACTCAAATAATCGAAGGCAATGTAACAAAAGAAGCACAAGAAGACAGCGACTAAAAAAGCGATGATTTGACTGGACGTTAAAGAGGACGTAAAAATCCCTATGCTCACAAAAGCTGCGCCCAACAACAATAAGCCGACATAAGACCCATTTGTTGCGCCTGTATCAATATTGCCTATCTCTGTTCCCAATTGGTAGATGCTATAATAGTAAACCAATGTTGGCAGTATTGCGAGCAAAACCAGTACAAAGGACGCTGCAAACTTTCCCAAGACGATTTGCAAATCACTCAAAGGCTTCGTCGATAACAATTCGATAGTTCCACTATTGATTTCCTCTGAAAAGGAGCGCATGGTAATGGCTGGCACTAAAAATAGGAGTATCCACGGCGAAGTATTGAAAAAATAGTCAAGACTGGCATATCCATAAGAAAGGACGCTTGTATCGGGAAAAACCCACATAAATAGTCCTGTTACCAATAAAAAAATACCCATCGTGATGTAGCCCATCAGGGAGCTAAAAAAACTATGAATCTCTTTGAGAAATATGCTTATCATTTAGTTTTGTTGTTGGTATTCTATTCTGTTTTTTTAGGAGCGAAAGGTAAAGTGCTTCGTCGTGATGCTCAGTCCTGCTATCCGTTAAAGAGCGGAAGATGTAAGGCATTTTGAAAATGCCTTACATCTAAATCCGCTCTACCACTGCTATCAGGGCTATTTTTAGAAGGTCTCTACGCCTATCAGCTTTTCCTATCGAATCGTTCTATTCTTTTATTCAAATCCGCAATAGCTATTTGGCAAAATTCCTTGAATTGTCCTTCCTTATTTTTGTTGGTATATTTCTTTAATTCTTGCTGTAATATCGCCTTTGTCCACGTTCCCTTTCGTTTTTTGGCTTGTAATCGTTGTGTTACTATATCTAAAACCGCTTTTCTTCTATCTTTTAGGCTTTGCAAGTTCAAATTTAAGGTTTCCTTTAAATCTTTTGGTCATTTGCGTAAATTCGTCCATCTTTTTTATAAAATATTTTTTCAGCAAACAAGGCAAAAAATATAGGCATAGCTGACTATAACGAGATTTTTACCAAAGTATGATGGAAAAAGATGACGCCAAAATAGGTAATTTATTGTTTTAAGCCCCACCCGTCAACTCTCTAAATACTTCCTCTAAACTACTCTCTTCCCGATTCAATGCCAACAATATCAAGCCATTTTCCACTGCAAAATTAAACAGCATAGGGCGTTTGTCTTCGGCTTTTTCGCTATAGATTCGATAGGTGTTTTCGCCAAACGACTCTATTTCTGTTTCCCCCAAATAGTCTGCCAATTTTTGGACATCTATCGCTTTATTGTATTCGACAGTGTACAATTGTCGATTGGCGGATTGCTGTAGATTTTGGGTTCGATCATCTGCTACGATATTGCCTCGATTGATGATGATGACTCGGCTGCACATCGCTTGTACTTCTTGCATAATGTGTGTCGAGAGTAGTACCGTTTTTTCTTGTCCTAATCGGCTAATTAGCTGCCGAATATCTGCCAATTGGTTGGGATCTAAACCTGTGGTTGGTTCATCCAAAATCAATACTTCTGGATTGTGAATCATCGCTTGGGCTAAACCGACTCTTTGTCGGTATCCTTTTGATAACTGACCGATTTTCTTTTTTTGTTCGACCTCCAAACCTGTCACTTCAATCATCTCCTTTACCTTTTCTTTTCCATTGCGCCCCAAACCTTGTACTCTCGCTACAAATTGTAAATATTCCTTTACGTACATGTCCGTGTACAAAGGGTTATTTTCGGGCAAATACCCGATTCGTTTCTTTACTTCATAAGGCGATTGTTCCACATCAAACCCACAGATACTCGCTCCTCCCTCACTTGGCGGAATAAAGCTCGTTAAAATCTTCATTGTCGTACTTTTTCCTGCTCCATTAGGACCCAAAAATCCCACAATTTCGCCCTTATTCACCGTAAAACTAATGTTGTCCACAGCATATTGTGTACCATATAATTTGCTTAACTGCTTAACTTCAATAGGCATTTATAAGTATTTTAATATTTTAACGTCCAAATTTACAAATTTATTCCTTCCCAAAAATACAAAAGCCATACTGTATTAACAGCATGGCTTCTTTCTTTTAATTGTCATTTTTTGTAGGGAAGTGGTTTTCTTAAAACAGTTGGTAGGGATTGAGACCGTTTATAATAGCCCTGATAGCAGTGGTATGGCTAACCAAGTGCTGTAGTTCTTAGTGCTGTGGTTCGGTTCTCCCGTGATTTGTGGTTCTTGTTTAGCCATAAGAACGGATAGCAGGACTGAGCGTCACGACGAAGCAACTGACCTTTCGCTCCTAATTAAAACTTTTATAAAAAAAATGCTCTTACTTCACTGGATCTAAAAAGGAGTCTTTATAGCCAATTTGCTCAGAACAATAGGGACATTGTTGTCCACCATTTTTGCCGTGATAATATCCGTGAGAACGTTTAAAAAAATTCCCAAAAATTCCACCTTCTCTTTTTACACGAGGCTCTTTAATATCTACATCAACGTATCTATCGTCATATCTGACATCGTACCCTGAATCTTTGGGGCGAAAACGATTCAAACGGCTTTCTGAACGTCGCCTTTCTTTTTCAAGTCGTCTTGCAGCACGATCTTCTTCTTGTCGAATACGTGCCTGTAAATCTTCTTCCGCTCTTCTTTTGATTCGCTCTAACTCTGCTTGTTCATCTTCAATTCTACGAGCTTCAGCTTTTTTTCTTCTAATATATTCTGCTTCTCTCTCCGCTTTAGATCGTTGATCCACGATTACTCGTTCCGCTTCTTTTTTAGAATGTCTTTTCTCTTTGCGAGCAGCTTCTCTATGTTGGTGTCCATGACTGTTATTTCCACCTTGTGCTTCTGCTGTTTCCCGAAGGTTTTTACGGCAAGGGGCGGGTTGTGCTTGGGCAATTGTACAGTAAATTTCATCTGTATTTCGGCTAATTTCGAAGGTTTTCTTTACAGATTCGCCTTTACAAAGCTGTTCTCGAAGGTCCTCTATTCTTTCTCCTAAGTAATGTCCGTAACGGTCATAAGAGATAATATGAACACGAATACGATCATAAGCATCATTGTAAATTCCTTTGTTGTAGATTTTGACATTTGCTGTAGACTTGCCTAATAAGCCTCTCCAATTGCCTTCATCAAGCCGTAAATCGACGTTTTGTGCAGAGCCTCCTGGTATTTTGATGGGCTTGGCTTTATTAATCTTAATAGGTTCTGTACTGGCGGTTGTTTTGCTTGAGGCAGCCCTATATTCTCGTATCTTGTTAGGAACTATAAAAAGTCCTAACAATAAGAGGATGCCTACAAAAAGTATTATTTGATTCTTCATGGAACTTGGCTTCTAAGTGAATATCTTACCAATAAAATTACTACATAAATTGTTCCAAGTCGTTGAACTGCACTAATATTTTTTTAACATATAAAAAAACCAAGCCCAAGCAGGATGTTAAAGCATTCTTCTTGAGCTTGATTATCAACACCTTAGAGATGTTTTGAGAATTCTTTGATTTTTGTCAAACTCAACGGAGGAAACTATGTCATTTCACGTATTCTCTACCATTTTGTTTCAAAAAGTCATGTAGTTGAACGAACAAAATTAAATAGACATGAATTAAGATAAACAAAACGCTTAATCACCTGTCACTTGTCACTCATCCCTTTTTTATTTTACATATTTATCTATTAAATCCTGTGTTCCTTTAAAATTCTGGCGTCTTGCCTTAGCCATTTCGATAGCACCTAAGGCGACTTTATGCCCTTCTTCAATCTTACCCAATTTGAATAAAATAGCGGCTAAGGTATCATTGTTGTGGTATTCACTTTTAAGAGCAACGGATTTTTTTGACCAGTCTTCAGCCTTTTCTAATTTTGCTTTATCTTCTATATTTAAATAAAAACGCCAAGCGACATCATTTAAAAAGCCTGAATTGTCAATCTCTATATCATCTATCTTAGTATAAGCTGTTTCAGCATATTTCTCCCAGTCTTGCATTTTTTTATAGTATTCTAATTCCATTTGAAGCAATAATAAGTCTTTGCGCTCAAAATCTAATTTCTCAACAACACCCAAGACCTCTTTAAATAAGTTTTCATCTTTTTTCTCTAAAGATTTTTGAAAACTCTTGATAGCAATATTTCTGAAATGTTTTACAGATTCCTCTTTCCCGAATTGCTTTTGATATATTTCTTGATTCTCCATCATAATTTGAAAGAATGGATCTTCTATACCGTCGGCTAATTCATAAAAAAGCTGCATATTTTTTTCGTTCTTGAGCTGCTTTTTTGATTGTGTTTTCAAATAGGTATTGACCACCTCTTCTTTAGGTTGATCAGCATAAGACAAGAACTCGATGTATTTTTTAAGAAAATCAGGGTCTTTTTTTCCTTCCTCATAAGTTTTTTTCATCTCTGCCAACTCTTCTTTATTCACCAAAGCTTTTTTTCCTTCCAAAAGAAAATCTTCTGCAGGTCGGAAACCTTTAAATCTTCTCACTTCTTTGCCTTCAGGGTTGTAATAGATGATGGTTGGAAAAGCTCTTACCATAAACACACTTTTAAGAGAAGGGCCTTCTCCCTTTTCCATATCTATCTTAAAATTTACGTAGTTTTCATTGTAAAACTCCCCTACCACTGTATTTTTAAAAGTGGTTCGAGCCATTTTTTTACAAGGACCACACCAACTTGCATAAGCATCTACCACAATGTGCTTGTTCTCTTTTTTAGCCATTGCTTTTGCCTCTTCCCAGCTTCCATGAAAAAAGTCCATGCCTTGTGCTTGTACTCCAATAGTTGTGAGCGTACACAATAGCAATAATAGTAGTTTAGGAAAAAGTGTCATCTGATTTCTCATATTCAAACGTATTTTTTTAACAAATGTAATCATTTTTCAATCGTTATGATAGCCCTTTTGATTGATTTTATGGAGGTTTTGATTAAGGAGGATACGACAAAAAAACAAAGAAGGCTCGGTTTCGTCTTTTAGATGACTTAGCAAACTCCCATAATGCAATGCTTATGCTTTTCTTAAAATTCAAATGGCATAACTTTATTACTCGCTATTTCGTTTGTCAATAAAATAAACCTAATTGATACTTTTTAATAAAAAATGGATGAGCCGTGTGCATACCCTTGCATTGGTTTTTGTAATCTGGGGCTTTTTGTTCAAAATCAACCTTCTCTTAATTGCTGGGCTTCTAGTGGTTATACTGATAGAAGTGTATGATTTTAGCATTACAGACAAACTTCCCACTTTTCTCCCCTTTATCTTTTACGCATTTTATTTGGTCGCTTTATTGGCTTTATTTTTTTATATTTTCTCCTCTTTTACACACCCATATAGTCTTCAATTGTCTTTGATTTTGTGGTTATTGGCAGCATTGGGACATTTTATCATAAAAGTAATTTATAAATCTTGACCTGCATGCCTATATTATTGATACAGTGCAAAATAGAACTTCTATATCGTATCAAAATTTTAAATTCTAAACAGCCTTATTAAAAAAAAATAACATCAAAGCCTTATGTTCTAAACAGTTTAATTAGAATTTAGAAATTAATAAAATAGGCTTATTCCCTCTAAAAAATAAAACATTTTTTAAAACTTTTTCCAAATTATAGTGTTCGATACTCTATAAGTTTTGACGAAATGAAGAAATCAATACGTATGCCTCAATGGATGAAACAAGTCCTATTGGTTGCTGGCATCTATAATCTGTTATTTGGGATGCTAACTATTTTGGCACCTAATCTCTTTTTTAGGTGGGCAGAAATGGAGATACCTATATACCCAGAACTCTGGCAATGTATTGGTATGATTGTCGGTGTTTTTGGAATTGGCTATGTAATTGCTTCCCGAAATCCCTTGCGGCACTGGCCAATGGTATTCGTTGGCTTTTTAGCTAAAATCTTAGTGCCTCTTGGTTTTCTAAAAGCCTGGCTTATTGATGGTGCTTTTACCGCCACAGCAGGTAGTTTCATATTATTTAATGATCTTATTTGGTGGATTCCTTTTGGTTTTATTCTATATAAAGTCTACCAACAAGATTACCATAAAGATGCTTCCTTAATTGACTTATTTAGCCAAGATCAATTATACTCTTTGGACATGTTTGAAACTTCTGAGGGCATAGATTTACAAGAAATGTCCAAAAAATCGCCCACACTGGTTGTCTTTCTCCGTCATTTTGGTTGTACTTTTTGTAGAGAAGCCCTTCAGGATTTAGCCAATTGTAAAGAAAACATTGATATTTTCGGCACTCGTATGGTTTTGGTACACATGTTAGACGAAAAAGTCGCTTCTAAAGAACTTGAGAAATATGGATTGAAAAATTTACCACACATTAGCGACCCCGAAAGCATCTTATACAAAAAATTCAAATTACGTCGAGGTACAACTCGTCAGCTTTTTGGCTTAAAAGTTTGGATTCGAGGCTTAGAAGCAGGTATCTTAAAAGGTCATGGCATTGGCAAAGCAAAAGGCGATATTTATCAAATGCCTGGTGTATTCTTACTAAAAGATGGCAAAGTTGTTAAAAAATACATCCATCGCTCCGCAGCAGATCGTCCTGATTACAAAAAAATTGCACAGTGTGCTGTCTAATATTCTTCATAGAATTTGTTAAGTTAAGCATAAAATATTGTACCTTTTTGTTATCTATTATATCTTTAGGGTTAATTGAGAATAGCATTGTGACCAATGCCTTTTTTTTCAATCAAAAGTACTGAACCGAAACAGATAATGAATAAACACGATGTAATTATTGTAGGCGCAGGCATTGCAGGCTTAACTGCTGCCATACAACTCCAGAAAGAAGGCTTAAATGTCAAAATTATTGAGGCAAGTGACCGTGTTGGTGGTCGCATGAAAACGGATAAGGTTGAAGGCTATCTTTTAGATAGAGGCTTTCAAGTTTTATTGACGGCTTATCCCGAAACTCAAAACTTCTTAGACTACGAAGCCCTCAAACTCCGCAATTTCAATCCTGGCGCAAAGATTTTCTACAACAACAAGTTTTACAACTTTGCCGATCCTTTTCGCAAACCTGTAGACGCTTTTAGGGGTTTCAACAATCCTTTTTCTAATTTTGGCGATAAACTCAAAGTCGTTGCTTTGCGCAATCGGTCTCGTCGTTTGTCTATTGAGGATATATTTGCCCAAAAAGAAAAACCCACCATTGACTATTTGAATGAGTGGAATTTTTCCAAAAAGATGATTAAAGGGTTTTTCAAGCCATTTTTGGGTGGGATTTTCTTAGAGCCTGATTTGCTTACCTCCAACCGCATGTTTGAGTTCATTTTCAAAATGTTTGGTACAGGCTATGCGGCTTTGCCCGAACAAGGCATGGAAGCCATCCCACAACAACTTGCCCAAAAATTAGCCAAAGACACCATTCTACTCAATACCCGTGCCGTACACATTACGCCCGAAAACGTGATGATTGATGATGGACAGACACTCGAAGCAGATGCCATTCTAATCGCTACCGATAGCACCAACATCAAAAAACTACTGCCCACATACACCGCTAACACCACCAATACAGGCGTTCGCTGTCTTTACTTTGCTGCGGATGAACCACCGTTCCAAGAGCCTTATTTGGTCTTAAATGGCTCTCAAAATGGATGGATCAACAACGTTGCCATTCCAACAAATTTACAGTCCTCTTATGCACCCGAAGGCAAAAGCTTGATTTCCGTCTCCATTGTTCGTCCTACGACGTTGAGTGAAAGCGAATTGTATGCTTCTGTGCGCAAGGAACTTTGCGAGTGGTTTGGGGCTGCTGTCGTCGAAAAATGGATGCATTTGCGTACTTACGTCATTCCCAATGCACTTCCTGCGATGTCGTCCATCAATTTACCTGAAAGCAAAGGAATAGAAGCCTTTGAGAAGGGAATTTTTGTGTGTGGCGATCACGTACACGACCCTTCTATCAATGGTGCTATGCGTTCTGGTCGCATTACTGCTGAAGCTATTTCTTGGGACTTAGCTTTAGTGGTCAACAAAGTCAAAGCATAATCACTACACAGTTTCTTCTTCCTTTTTGTTTTTTACTTTCTAAAGGTTTAACTTAGGCTTTTTTTATTTGGAGACAACGGTAAAAAAGCTTCGTATGGACGCATGGGCCCGCTGTCCATTCCATCCCTATCGGGATCCATTACCATCGGGTCTAGTTTTCACTGACAGTCTAATAGTTTAAGTGGTTTTTGTGGTTTTTGTGGTTGTGGAATAATCGGGTTTCAAAAACAGTACTGTTTACCTTAATCACAAGAATTGGTTCGTACTCTTTGCGAACCTTGCGTAAAATCTTTGCACCCATTGCGGTTAAAGAAATGTGGAGAGAAACAATTTCTTCTCTGTTGCGCCCATGAAAAATAGCCCTGATAGCAGTGGTTGGATGGCTTGCGTTGGCTGCCTTGTTCGGTTCATCTGTGAAAATGAAAGGCATTTTGGAAATGCCTTTCAAGGCGGTACAGTCTGTGAAAAATGCAAGGCATCTTGAAGATGCCATCCATTAACGGATAGCAGGCCTTTCCGTCACGACGGAGCAATTGACCTTTCGCTCCAAAAAAAAAGAAAACTCAAAACATCTCAAAAACATTTAAGGGCTTTGATATGTTGTGTTTTCAAGAATTACTTGCATATGTTAGGATATAGATTTTCAAAGTATATTGATCCCAAAGATTTGCGCTCTGATTTCGAGAAATTATTAGACCTTTTTTTACAATTATTGGTCTATACTTCTGGAGATGTGGCGGAAGCATTGAGCTGGATGAACGAACTGGATAAGGAATATGATGTCACTTCGCCTGAATATGGGATGGGTGATTTTATAGAGGACTTAAAAAAGAACGGTTATATTGATGGCGATGACCCACAAGGCGGCTTAGGCGGCGGCTTTAACATCACGTCTAAAACCGAACGCTCCATTCGACAGCGTTCTTTAAACGAAATTTTTGGGAAATTAAAAAAAGCAGGTCGTGGACAACATCGCTCGTCCTTTTCGGGGCAAGGGGATGAAACAACGGCAGACCGTCGCCCTTTTATGTTTGGGGATTCCTTGGATAAAATCGCTATGACGGATTCTTTGCGTAATGCTCAAATTGAACATGGCATCCAAAATTTCAAATTGACGGAAAAGGACTTGGAGGTGCAAGAAACAGAGTTTCAAACCCGTACTTCAACGGTCTTAATGATTGATATTTCACATTCGATGATTTTGTATGGGGAAGATCGCATTACGCCTGCAAAAAGGGTGGCAATGGCGTTGTCGGAACTCATTACGACTCGTTATCCCAAAGATACTCTGGACATTATCGTCTTTGGGAATGATGCTTGGCCGATTCAAATTAAGGATTTACCGTATTTAAAAGTGGGTCCGTATCATACCAATACGGTGGCAGGCTTGGAATTGGCGATGGATTTGTTGAGAAAACGTAAAAATCCCAATAAGCAAATTTTTATGATTACGGATGGAAAACCGACTTGTCTCAAAGAAGGTGGACGGTATTATAAAAATAGTTTTGGACTTGATAAAAAAATCATTAATAAAACGCTTAATTTGGCGGTTCGTTGTAAGAAGGCAGGTGTGAAAGTAACGACTTTTATGATTGCGCAAGATCAGTATCTCCAAAAGTTTGTACGTGATTTTACGGAAGCCAATAAGGGAAAGGCGTTTTATACTTCTTTGCAAGGTTTAGGGGAATACATCTTTGAGGACTTTGAGCGAAATCGACGACGGAAAATGCGGTAATTTAGTTTTTGTGGTTTAAGTAGTTTTTGTGGTTTTTGTAGTTAATAAGTAGTCTGACAAATTTATCTTAACATTTTAAGAGGCTTCTTTTTCCCTTATACTTCGTTGAAAATACTCACCGTAGCTATGGCTACGCTTCCGTTTTTCGCCTTGTCTAAGTAAAAAATAATCTCCCAACCTTAATTCTGTCACACTACTTAGTTCTTGGTTTTTCTCTGTGATCTTTAGTCTAAAATTTAAAAACAGTACATGAAATTTGATATAGATAAAATTAAAACGTTGGGGCAGCTTAAAGAGGCAGGCTATGTGGCTACCTCCATAAAAGAAGAACTTCGTGCTAACTTAATTGAGCATTTAAAGAAGAAAACGAATGTTTTTAAGGGCGTAATTGGTTTTGAAGATACGGTGATTCCCGATATAGAACGGGCGATTTTGTCTCGTCATAACATCATTTTATTGGGATTGAGGGGACAGGCAAAAACCCGTATCGCTCGGCAAATGACGGCTCTCTTGGATGAATATATTCCTATCGTTGAAGGTAGTGAATTGAATGATGATCCGCTTCGTCCGCTTTCTCGTTATGCGCTGGATTTAATCGCACAACATGGGGAGGAGACGCCTGTTGCTTGGTTGCATCGGGATGATCGCTATTCGGAGAAGTTGGCGACGCCTGATGTGTCTATTGCGGATTTGATTGGGGATGTAGATCCGATTAAGGCAGCAAATATGAAGCTTTCTTATTCGGATGAGCGAGTGATTCACTTTGGGTTGATTCCTCGTTCGCATCGTTGTATTTTTGTAATTAATGAGTTGCCTGATTTGCAGCCTCGTATCCAAGTGGCTTTGTTCAATATTTTGCAGGAAGGGGATATTCAAATTCGAGGATTTAAGATTCGATTGCCACTTCAATTGCAGTTTGTTTTTACGGCAAATCCTGAAGATTATACGAATCGTGGTAGTATCGTTACGCCCTTGAAAGATAGAATTGAGAGCCAAATTTTGACGCATTATCCAAAAGATGTCGCCATCTCTCAACAAATTACACAACAAGAGGCGAGATTGACGAAGGAACAGAAAAAGACTATCACTGCCAATGATGTCGCTAAATTGCTCATTGAACACATTGCTTTTGAAGCGAGAAGCAGTGAATTTGTGGATGAAAATAGTGGGGTTTCGGCTCGTTTGACGATTTCGGCTTATGAAAACTTAATCAGTGCTGCGGAACGACGTATGTTGATTAATCGGGAAAAGAAAACGCACCTTCGTATCGGTGATTTTTGGGGGGTGATTCCTGCGATTACGGGTAAAATTGAATTGGTGTATGAGGGTGAACAGGAAGGCCCTTTTATCGTGGCTCAAAATTTAATTGGGAAGGCGATTGCTAATGTTTTTGTGGAGTACTTCCCTAATCCTGAAAAGAAACAGAATCCCGTAAAAGGACGCCAGCAACGACCTGCAAGACAACCCAAACCTCAAAAACCTGCTAAAGCTAAAGCGAATCCTTATCAAACGATTGTTGATTGGTTTGGACAAGGAAAGAATTTTGATTTGATGAATGATCTTCCTCAATCAAAATATACGAAAATCTTAATGTCGATTCCTGGACTTTCTGCCTTAGTTGATAAACATCATCCTGATTTGGATAAAGACACAAAACTCTTTTTTATGGAGTTCGTCTTACATGGATTGGCAGAACATTCTTTGATTAGTAAAAATATGGTTCAGTCTGGTTTTCAATTTAAGGATTTATTGGGGAGTATTTTTAATTTTGAGGATGTAGAGGAAGATGATGATATTGCTTTTTAGGCATAGTTTTTTGGCTAACCATATAAGTCCATATAAGCTGGTCATATGAGGTTCTGTCCTTTTAAGATAGACCCGATAGTAGCGTTATAGCTTTGCAAGGCTAAAAGGTTTTGCAAGGCTGCTATAGTAGCGGATAGCGGGCGCATGCTTGACGACGAAGCAATAAACCGTTCTCTCCTTATTCTTATTATTTTATAAAGTAAAAATCCCCTTGTTCCATACTTTTTTTGACATATTGAATTTCAAAAAACTGACTTTTTTCTTGTTTCTACATTTGTTTATAACAATGAATGTATGGGGGCAGAATTATGAGGTGTTCGTGGATTTGGAAAATGTGTCTTATGATTTTAAGGTGGAGATGATTGTGCCAGATTATCAGTACCATACCAAGACAACTTATACGCTTCCTATTGGATCTTATGGGGAATTGGGCGAGGTCTCTTTGCGGGATTTTGTGGACGACATTGAGGTATTTGATAAGGAAGGAAAAGCCTTGAAATTTCTGTATTGGAAAGAACATCAAATTGTAATTGACAATGCAGAAGAACTGCATAAAATCAGTTACAAAGTCAAAGATTTTAAGCGTTTGCGCCAAAAGTATGATTTGCCCACTAACGGAATTATGTTAGAACGAGACGAATTGTATTTGCTCTATGCTAATTTTTATTTGGGGTATTTAAATGATTTGTTGGATATTCCGTATGACATAAAAATTCGGTATCCTTCTACTGTTTTTACGACAAATCCATTAGCAAAGGCTATAAATGAACGAGAAGACAGCTATCATTTAGAGGATTATGCGACCTTGACTCGCAACCCGATTTTTTATGCACAGTTGGATACGACGAGTTTTATCAATGATGGCATTCGTACCCATATTTCCGTTTATAGCCCCAATAAATTGCAAACTGCTCGGAATATAGAACAAATCGTTTATCCCATTATTGGCGATTTTAAAGATGCGGTTGATTCCTTAGCTTTGCCCGCTTATCGTTTCAATTTCTTTTTTCTGCCTGATAAATCGAACCAACAATATGGTGGTTTTTTCCACAATGAATCGTCCTTCTTTTTGTTGCCTGAAGAAAAAAATCGCTATCAACAAATAGATGAAATTCAAAAACTGTCGGCACATGAGTTGATGCATACGCTTTGTCCTTACCATCTCCACAGTGATTTACTGGAAAATATACAGTATTTAAATGGCGGAAAAATGTCTCAGCATTTGTGGATGTATGAAGGCGTAACGGAATACCTTTCCTTGCAAATGTTGGTAAGCAATAAGCGACTCAATCAAAAACAGTTTTTCAATGAATGGATTAAAAAAATTGTTTTGCAAAAACATTTTCCTGATATGTCTTTGATTGAAGCCAGCGAAAATATTTTTCAAGCTCGTTATCAAAAATACTTTGCTAATTTTTATCACAAAGGCGCATTGGTTGCTTTTTTATTGGATGTGCGTTTGCAAGCAAATACGGATGGCGAAAAAAGTATGTTGTGGCTTATCAAGGAACTAACCAATAAATACGGTTCTGAAAATTCGTTTCAGGAAAATCAGCTTTTAGAAGAAATGGCGGTTTTGGGTGGCGATGAGTTGCGCCCTATTTTTGATAGTTATCTTTTTGGGAAAGGCAAAGTACCCATCAATGCTTATTTGGAAAAAGTAGGGTATCAGTTTTATAAAAATTACGATGAAAAAACGGGCATGTATGGAATATTTAAAATCAATCCGAATGTTCAAGAAAAGTCTTTTCAATTTGTACAAGTAGGTCGCAATGAATTGGGCTTACAGGAAGGCGATTATTTGAAAAGTATCAATGGAGAAACGTTGGATACTTACCAACAGTATTTAAAGTTAATTCCTGTCCTTAAAAAGCCATTACCTGCTGCGCCGATTACGATTGAAGTGGAACGCAATGGAACGTTACAGACGCTTTCTGGCGAGCCTTTTATTTTTTATAATCCTTTAGAAAATGTGATTCGTCCTTTGGAACAAACCACTGAAAAACAACTTCTTTTGCGAAAGGCTTTGTTTGGGTTGTAGTGATGGGGGCGAAGGGACGAGTGACTGGAGACGAAGGGACGAGTGATTTAGAGAATTTACCGTATCATTCCAAAACCAAAGTGGCTGTCTATTTTATCTTTGGGATAGCGTCCTGTAATGAGGATAGATTCCCCATCTTTTTTGTTGTTAATTTCGTTGAATAGTTCTTGAACTGTTCTGATGGGTTTGTTATTGATTGCGGTAATAATGAATCCTTCTCTCACAGAGGTTTGCCCACAGATTAGTCCTCGATCATTGCACTTGACAAGTTGCACACCGTACTTCAAAAAACTTTTTTCTAAAACTTCACTGTCTCTTCTTAATGTTTGAAAAAGCCCTCCTAACAAGGCTTCTATTTCGTTCTGTACTTCTACATCCAAAACAGAGCCTAATCTTGTTTGTGTTTGGTAGATTTCTCCATTTCGTTCGTAAGTGGTGCTAACAGAACTACCTTCTTTGTATTGACTGATTCTTTCGTATAATTCAGCGACACCACCGATTTTCATATTGTTTACTTTGCGAATAATATCGCCTTTTTTCAAAGCAGATTTTTTGGCAGGACTATAGGAAGGAATGTTCACAATGTAAATGCCATGATAATCGTTTAAGCCTTTGTCATCTTCAGGATTCAGATTACGCATATCTAAGCCTAAAGCCGCTCTGCGCACAGAACCAAAGTCTGCTAAATCCTCAATCACTTTTCGGACAATATTAATGGGAATGGCAAAAGAATAGCCTTCAAAAGAACCCGATGATGTCGCAATGACGGTATTGATTCCGACCAACTCACCAACGGTATTGACTAATGCGCCTCCACTGCTTCCTTTATTCACCGCAGCATCACACTGTATATAAGACTCAATCGAGGCCGCTTCACCATCTAAGTCCCGACCTTTGGCACTGACAATTCCAGCCGTTACGGTTGAGGTAAGGTTAAAAGGATTGCCGACAGCCAAAACCCACTCTCCTACCCTGACTCGATCAGAATTGCCCATACTGATGGCAGACAAAGGATTTTCTGGTTTTATTTTTAACACTGCTAAATCTGTCAAATCATCACTGCCTACAAGCGTTGCAGTTACTCTTTTCTTATTAGATAAAGTAACTTCTATTGCTTTTGCATCTTCGACCAAATGCTTATTGGTTACAATCAATCCATTGACATCGACAATAACCCCTGAACCTGTTGCTTCTTTTGCAAAAGGCTGATTGGCGTTTTTGTATTGGTAATTTTTGATGGTTTTTATGTGTACAACGGTGGGCGTTACTTTTTCAGCAGCATAGGTAAAATCTGAAAAAAATTGGTTGGTTTCTTTGCCCTTAAAAGTAACAGGGCGTGGACGAAGTCCAGGTATTTCTGTAATCACTCTATCATAAACCACAGGCACTTTATAATCAAAAAAATGACTATAAAAAAATGCTCCTAACATGGCACTACAGACAGCAACAATGCTTATGATAAGGTGTTGTTTCATAAAAAGTTTCTTATAGTATTAAACAAATAAAATACTTAAACCTTTGAAAATCAAGAACAAATTAAGAAATTTTCTTTTATTTCAAAAGGATAGATAACTTTTTAGATGACTTTATCTGAGGGTGGGTTTTTGTAAAATTGACAATGCTTCATCAACTTATAGGGAGAAAATATTACTTTTGACGATAAAAATCATAAAACGTCACGTAAAAAACCAAATTTAACATGCATCTATCCTTTTATAAATATCAAGGCACTGGCAATGATTTTGTCATTATAGACAATCGTAAAGGTACACTTTCCAAAGACAATCCTGCCCTTTATCAACATCTTTGTGATCGTCGCATGGGCGTTGGGGCGGATGGCGTCATTTTATTGCAGAATCATGCGGATTATGATTTCGAGATGATTTACATCAATGCAAATGGTTATGAGGGTTCTATGTGTGGCAATGGTGGGCGTTGTACGATTGCTTTTGCTCAATACTTGGGCATCATTCAGCAAGAAACTCGTTTTTTGGCGGTAGATGGGGAGCATCTGGGGAAAATCCAAGACGATTTGTTTTACCTCAAAATGGGCGATGTGTCTGCTTGCAAAAAAATCAAGGAAGGCGATTATGAATTGGATACAGGTTCCCCCCATTATGTGCGCTTGGTTGATGATTTGGCGAAGGTTGATGTGTTGCAGGAAGGCAAGGCGATTCGGCACAATGCCGTTTATAATGAAAAGGGAATTAATGTCAATTTTATAGAACAGGTCGATGCTACTCACTTGAAAATCGGCACTTTTGAACGGGGTGTGGAAGCGGTGACTTTATCGTGTGGTACGGGCGTTACGGCTGCCAGTATTGTTCATTTGCTTCATCATTCCTTTGCCAATGGTACGTACTCGATTGAGCTTGAAACGGAAGGTGGGACTTTGTCGGTGCAACTTCGGAAAGATGGGGATGCTTTTGACGATATTTGGTTGATAGGGCCTGCTAAAATGGCTTTTTCAGGGTTCTTCTAGTTTTTGTGGTTTTTGTAGTTTAAGTAGTTTTTGTGGTTGTGTTTTCCAGCAGTGATATAGCGGTTGAGGCTGTGGGAAATAGCCCTGATAGTAGTGGTACACCTGAAGGGCTAAAGGTTTTGCGAGGCAGTGTAGGAACGGATAGCAGGCCTTTCTGTCACGACGAAGCTCTTGGCCTTTCGCTCCTTTTTAGGAATTAGTGTATTAGTAGATTTGTTAATCAGTCGGTACATAAATTATACAAACTACTGAAACAACAAAGACTATATAAACCTCTTAAACTTCTTTAGGAGAGAATAGTTTGTCTTTCATCGTTATGTGTGGGCCCGCTGTTCGTTCTTATGGCTTTTGGGATTCATTATCAGAGGGTTAAGAGACAACCACATAAACTACAAAAACGACTTAAACCACATAAACCAAAAAGCCATACCACTGCCATCGGGTCTATTTTGGATGGTCTGTGGGTTTATTTGCTTGTTGTTTTGATGTGATTTAATAAAAAAATCCGTACCACTTATTGTAAAGCAGTACGGATTTCTCGTATTATCGGCAAATTGCATTGCTTATTTGTTTGCCCTAATTGATTTTATACGTTAGGCCAAATGAATAGGTTTGTCCTCTTGTATAATCTTGGTAAATATAATCGTTTCCTTTATACTCGACGGTGCGAGAATAACGGGCGTTTAGTATATTTCCAACGCCAAATTTAAGCACAATATTTTTACCGAAGCTCTTTTTTACGTTAAAATCTAGTTGATTTCTTCCTTTTTCATAAATATCATTCAATCCATAGCGGTTAATGGCGAATCTTCTGTCTCCAAAACTGTTGAATGCCACTGTTGCATCAATGCCATGTTCATTGTTGGTGTAGCTCAAATTTGCATTTAATAAATAAGGTGATTGTCCTTCAAAGTCTCTTGTTTCTTCAAAGTCTGGATTGACTGCTTGGTTGGCTGCTAATTGTTCTGCATCTATTTGTTCTACGGATCTGATTAAAGAACCATTGAAGCTGAAACGGAAATCTGCTAAGGCATCTGCAATAAATCCTAAGTCTTTACGAAATTCTAATTCTAATCCTTGTACCGTTGCGCCTTCTACGTTGGTATAATATACTTCTTCTGCGGCGGTTGGGCGGAATGTTTTTACGATAGGATTTGAGAATTCTTTGTGATAGGCACTTACTGCGAAAATCTCACCAGATTTAGGATACCATTCCCATCTGAAATCAACATTTTGAATGTTGGTCATATCTAAGCTTGGATTTCCTGAGAAGATGAAACCGTCTCTTGGGTCAAACGAAGAAAATGGTGCCATCTCTCTCATATTAGGTCGAGCCAATGTTTGTGTATAAGATGTTCTCAAATTCATTTTTTCATTGAGTGCGTATACGACATTTAATGAGGGTAAGAAATCTATAGAGTTGATTGATCCTGATGTATCGGTTGTTTCAACGAACATATCGGTTGTTTCCATTCTTACCCCTCCGATTGCTTTTAAGCGTGGCGTAATATCTAAAAATGCCATTGCGTAGGCTGCGCCAATTCTTTCGTAACCTGTATAGCTATTTCGGGGAATGGTGATGTTGCGAATATAATTGCCAAAAACGTTTTGACCGTTTGGTTTTACGTCAATGATTCCCGTATTTTCTGGAGCGAGGTATGCGGCTACATCTCCGTCAAAAGCTTCTCCTCTTTTTTCTTCAATTTGGAATTGTTGTTCTCCAAATACTCTGTTTTTGTCAGAATATGCTCCACCAAATTTCAATTTATTGCTTTTGCTTTTTTCTTGTAAGAAAGGTAAAGCGACATTAAGAGAGCTTTGAAATTGATTGTCTGTTAAGTCTCTGTAAAAGTGTTTGGGTAAACTGTGTTCTGCTTGGTCGATGTAGTAATCACAAACCATATTGTCTTCTTCTTCCGCACAAACAAAAGTGCTTACAAATAAACGAATGTCTGGTTCTACTTGTGTTGAATTGGTATAACTTCCAGACCAGTCAATTTTCATATTGTTAAGCCCTGCCAATACATGTTCTCCTCTTAGTTGATAGTTCATTAAAGAACGTTCTTTCCACTCTAAGTAGCGAGAATCGTATCTGTTTGTTGCGGTTACTTCTGGCCACGCTCCTATTTGACGTAAGCTTGTTTTATCGGCTGTATGGTTGTATAGTGTGGTCAAAATCAACTTATTGTTGTCCGTTAATTTGTAGGCTAAATTGACCAATGCGCCAACTTGTGGTGTTTCTACGCTTTTTTGTTCGTTGAGGTAGCGCAATGTTTTTAACTCTGTTGCGCCTGCTGCTTCATCCCAGTTTGCAGAAATTCCATCGCTATAGTTACTGAAAGAACGGCTGTGTTGTAAAGAAACCAAGAACCCTAATGGACGGTTAAACATATTTACTTGGTTTCCTAAAGAGAAGGAAGTTCCATAGTTTAAAGGGGTCATTTGTGTGGTAGGGTCCATATTTGTACTTAATGACTGTGATGCTTGGTGTAGCATTTGAGCGATTTCATTGTCTGTTCTTCCTTTGATTTCTACGTCTGTCGCTCTTAATGCTTCTAAGTTGTCTGCGTCTTGTAGGATTTCTGGCATTGTTCTCGTTCCATCATCATAGCCTAACCAATCGTATTTACCGCCTTCAGAACTTAGGAAATTATCTTGTAGGTTGGATTGTGTATTGTAGGAGAAAGAAGTAGATGCTGCTAAAGTAAATTTGTCGGGAAAGGCTTTCGTAGTTAAATTCACATTTCCTCCTGTGAAGTTACCTGGTTGGTCTGGCGTGAAAGATTTTGAGGTAATGATGTTGTCTAATAGATTTGAGGGAATGAGGTCTAATTTCACACTATTGCGGTAGGGGTCTGTACTTGGAAGTTGCTGACTGTTGAGTTGTGCCGTTGAATAACGATCTCCCAATCCTCTTACGTAGATGAATTTCCCATCTACAACGGATGCGCCTGTTACCTTCTTCATTGACTCTGCTGCGTCACTTGCTCCATAACGGCTGATTTCTTGAGAGGAAATTCCGTCTTGAATCATGGCTGATTTTCTTTGCAGTGACATGACTGCGTTTTCAGAGCTTAGGACTTTTTTGGCTTTGACAACAATTTCTTCTAATTCTGCCGTTGCTTCCTCCATCTCAATGTCCATTGTGATCGTTTCCCCTGCTTTTACGACGACTTCTTCGATTCTTTTGTCAGCGTAAGCGATGTATTTGACGATGAGTGTGTAGACTCCTGCATCAATGTCTTTGATGACATATTTGCCATCCATATCTGTTGTTGCGCCAATGGTTGTGCCTTCGATAAAGATGTTTGTGAACATCAGGGGTTCGCTTGAATCTTTATCAAAAATTGTTCCGTTGATAGTCCCTGTTTGGGCTGCAAGACTAATGCAAAATAAAAAACTAAATATTTGTAAAAACCATTTCATGTTCATCTTTTTTGTTAATTAGCGAAACAAAAAAAATAAACTGTTAAGCCTTATCTTTTTGACTCATCTTATTTGTTCTATTTCACTT
>Ga0209185_1001128_pt1 | contig 24684 bp, 16 predicted proteins | sample SidtaG_2_FD_187425 | JGI IMG/M metagenome (GOLD analysis project Ga0209185, IMG submission 187425) | Marine algal microbial communities from Sidmouth, United Kingdom - Sidmouth_Asex2 metaG (SPAdes) (version 2) | ecosystem: Host-associated > Algae > Red algae > Unclassified | place: Sidmouth... | reverse complement strand
CATGGTTCTATTCCACTTGCCTCATACTGATAGCAAAATTCCATGGTGACTGTATTAGTAGAGGCGTCAGAATCATTTGATCCTGTACCCAACCCAAAAGCATATCCTGCTATTGACCCATTCATACCCGGACTGATGTCACTTTCATCTATGGTAATAGAAGACGAACCATATGAGAACGTCGGAGCTGGCTCAATTGAGGGAGTAATTTGAAATTCTTGGCTACAGTGCCTTAAACCAGTTACTGTGACTTGGTCAAAACTACAGTCGATAGACGCGCAGCCTGCAATCGCCTCAGGGTCTTGACATTTGATTTTGACAGCTATGGTAAGCACGGCTTCCTGACCTCCAGGAAGATCATCAAAGACACCATCACCATCTACGTCATCAAATCCAACTCCAGTCACTCCGTCAGGATCACTCATGAACGTCGTGGCATCAACGACGAAATCAAAATTTTCATAATAATAAGATGAAGGATCTAAGGATACTCCATTGATTAATACATCAGCTGGCTCAAGAGCGTCACCCTCACAAATTTGAAATCCTAATTTCACAGCCTCCCACAAGCCTAATAAAGGGTCTGTGTTGGTGCTCTTCACGACGACATCAAATACAGCATCAGCACCACATATACCAGGATCTTGTACTTGTACTACTGAAACATCAGCATTAGCATTAAAATTTGGCTTATATTCTATAGTACCATCTAATGTAGATGGATTTACGCATGGTGGCTCTTCTGAACTACATCCAAATGATGCTGCGTAAGTCAAGTCATAGATGCCTCCCTTAGTATCACAGACTAATGGTGCGTCAAAGCAAAGCTTCACGTCGACATGTTCGTCTTCTTCGAGCGATCCATTAGGCAAATATGATGCATCTACAAATGTAGTCAATCTCAATGTCGCAGGATCCCACGTATAGGTGAGAGCTGTACCACCTACAGATATCTCAGTGAGATTAAAGTTATTCAGATCAATTCCATCTACTGTGAAGTTGAAACCCGATACACTAGCTCCTATACCTGTTTGTGTTACCTCAACTAAATTACAGACAGCATTACCATTTATAATAGTAATAGCTGATTTTGATTGATCTGTAATAGATATAGTAGGCCGCTTAATAAATGGGCTGTAATCTACCTCTCCATCGAACAAGGCAGAACAAACAGTCGGCTTAGCTGCTCCTTCTTCTAAAAATAGAAATTCGAAAACCCCGTCAAACTTATACTCCTGAGTAGGAGAATTAGCGTAGACATCACAATTGGCTATAATACCAATCTGAACAATCTGAACACTATCCGCGCTAATACTTGGAAATATGAAAGTAGGGCAAGAGGGATCAGATACATCGCCCTGCGTCACTGAATAGGAAGGGTCAAAGGGTTCAACAAATCCAGCGTATTGCATACCAGTTGGTAGGGTCAGCTTCAATTCTGAATTAAGTAATTCTTGCCCCGATGTATTTAGGACATAATACGATACGGTATCTGGTTTACCACATATACTCAGATCATCTATAGCTGGATAGCCTGGTACGCCATTCATGTCATCCACAAAAATGGTGGGACATTGTGCGTTAATAGATGCAATAGTGGTAAGAAACACCACTGTGAATAAGCTTGCTAACCGTGAAGCTCTTTTAGAAATGAAACTCAAGTAGACTCTATACATTATGATTGATTTGATTCAAATTAAACATGGCGTATCCCTTTTCCGACTGACAAGACGCCAGTAGAAATCAGGCATAAACAGACTAAGCTCATACCGATCGTTAATCAGCTGAGTTCAGACAAATGCCAAATGGCTCAAACGTTCTATGTAGAATATTCGCAAGTTTAAATTCAGCGAATTTGTTATGCTATTTCTCAAAGTGGAGAAACAGCCATAGAATTATGAGCAGTAAATAAAGCAGGATTAGGTGGTGAATATTCTTTGAATTAAAATGATCAAAGAATGAGGTGCAGGGTATCAATTAGTCTGTAAATCTAACCAAGTCATTTATAATCGTATATACCTAAAAGACATTGTATTTGGTATACATATAATCACTATTCGTATTAAATTGGTCTGCAGTCACTTACACATAATTTATTATGATAATTTGTGGCTTTGTCATTCATTTGATAATGAAATGTAGTATATGTGTAGTGTTCGAATTATTTCATAATTAATGAATAACCTAAAAATGGTGTCGTTAAAAAAAAGATTATCGGGAAATGATAGACGCTCTATAATCGTAAGCATGTCACATTTGTCAAGTTGTACGTGTGAGAAATTGAGATGTATTTGCGAAGTGTTGAGATGTACATTAGTACAAAAATAAAATGGCACTAAATAAAGTACGGCCCTGGTCATCGCGGCTGAAGGCCTATAAGTTTCATCGCCTCAGACGAGATCAATCAACTCAAATGCGACTTGCAATTAAGATGAGATGATGCCACGTTAATTTAGGCCATGCTTTTTGGCATATAGTTTACGCTGCTCTATGATGGTGGGCAGGCGGAGGCGGAACGTCAAATGTTCAGCTGTCTTGATATGGTATAGTATTTCATCTTCAGGTTCGTTATTGACTAACATTCTAATAATTCTTACCAAATTTAAACTGGCCTCAAAGTTTATCCTGCTTAGTCTTGTTTTATTATAATAGAAATACTGATTATAGTTATTTATTTGTGTGTCTATGAAAGAATAATCATCATAAGTAACAAAAAATGCACAAATCAAAATCCATCTCTGCCTAAGCTTCATTCCAGTGTTTAATAGTTCTATTTGATTTAATATTTCAATGGACTTTAGGTACTCACATTCTACGAAATGCAATTCGGCAATGGCTAATTTTCTAATTGATTGCGAAGTACTTTCAGGTATTAGATTAATATACTTGTCCAAGTACTTTCTTGCCCATGCAATCTTGTTTATACCGCATGCAGTACTAAATAGATTGTAGAAGACTGTAACTGAAATTCTTCCTTTATATAGCAGATACCCTTCGTCAATTCCAATTTCGAAAATAGATAATAATCTTTCAGAGTATTGTAACTGACCAGAAGCAACCTTCTTGGTTATAAAGGTTCTACAGTTATCATATACCACTTTTGCCAATTCCTCGGAAAATTGATTATCATCAGAAGTAAGTTCATTATAAAGCTGATCAAAAGAATTTTCACATCCAGTCAACATGTCTGTAAGATTTTGCAGAGTTTTTAAAAATGAAAATTCACCGGAAAAAAGAGTTCCATATTGATTTATGGAAGATTCAAAATTATCATCATTCTTAATAGCTCTCACATTTATAAGCACGAACTTATAGTACTCATATAATAGTTCTTTATGACTATTATATGATATGATTAGCTCAGATAGTAAGTCAAAATTTTTATCATCTTTAATTGGATTATTAGATAAATAGTGAGAATGATTTAGCTGGAGCAGTAACTCCAGTTTCTCATGATCCCTGTTATTTACGTCTTTCCACTCTTTTCTCGTCCTTGCTGCATAGTTGTCAGCTAACCTAAATAACCCTCTTTTATTAATCGCTTTAAATAAATACAGCTTCTTAGCTTCTTCATGGTTTTTAAATTCATTAAGAGTCAAATAAGCCTCTATATGATGATATAGTTGTGACATCAAATTTCGAACATATTTCTCGGAGCGATAACCTGATACTAAAGTTCTCACTTCAGACATAGCCAGCTTTTTAGAATTTAAATTCTTTCTCTTTCGATAAATAAAATTAAATAGCTCAATAACCTTTGAAGTATTTTGAGTACTCAACTCTAAGTACTTTTTGAATTCCACCCACTCTTTGTCATGAAAGGTCTTTAATACTCTTATCAATTTACTATTGTGCATAAGATTCTATTCAAATTTAAAATAGACACAAATTTTATTTTAATATGATGATAACCAATAATATATAAATTACTATTAGACAAATATTAAGCAATTAATGTTAAGAATTTTAGGAAATTTCCTATTTTCAATTGTAACCTATTGTACTACCTTTCATTTCATACCCATGAAATGAATTTCCGTACGAATTGCATTCTAAAGCATGCATAGTCAAACTGATCCTAACTACAGAATCAGGATGATCTATGAGACGTATGTTCACATTATTTAGTTAACCTCTAAAATCAATTAAAATGAGATTATTCAAATCAATTCTACGAGTATTAGGTATTATAGGTGAAGATCACACTAATATATAACTAACTTTTAAATCAATATAGCTAAAATGATCATTTTAGCTATAAGTATCTGTCTTTTAATTAATTATGTATATAAAATATTTATATAATCATAATTATTATTGGGGAAATAATATATTTTTCTGATTTTATAAATACATACATAACCGTAACCTTGTATCACAGGTCAAAGAAAAAATACTATGGATACATCGTATACTGAGATAGATTCTAAAATAAGGCAGCTCTCACAGCAGAGAGTTCCCTTATTTCAGATAGCCCAAAAGCTTGGTCTATCAGCTGAGCGAGTTGCTATCTATAGCGTAAAAGAGAAGCGCAGGATGTCTGCCACTCAATGTCAAAATAATGCTGAATAGTTACGCCCCTGAACTAATCAATGCGTTATACAATGGCTCAATCAAAGATTATTTTAAGTAGAATACTAAGGGGAATTGGTATTTTTTGTCGCACACTGGCTTGCTAGTGTGCGATTTTTTTTATGGAATGTCGTATCATGCCAGTAATTTGAGAACTTCAAATCCTTCTATGCATTACTGTGTTGTCACCAGCACCTCAATAAAATAATCTGACATCTCATAGCTTCATAATAAAATGCACATGAAAACTTTAGTATATGGTGCCTCTACTAATCCACAGCGATACTCATATACTGCCATCCACAGGTTACGACACTATGGCCATGAAGTAGTCGCGATAGGCATTAGAGAGGGAGCTGTGAACGATATAAAGCTACTCACTGGCCACCCAGAGCTGAAGGATATCCACACCATCACCCTGTATTTAGGTTCCTCTCGCCAGTCGGATCACATTGACTACTTACTCAGTCTTTCTCCTCAGCGCATCATCTTTAATCCTGGCACCGAGAATCATCACTTTGCGCAGCAAGCGACGGCTAATAATATTGAAGTGCTGGAAGCATGCACTTTAGTTCTATTGAGCACAGGGCAGTATTCGATAAAAGAGGATAATAAGTGGACACAAGCGTAAACTATTCAATGTATATTTTGCAATATAATACTTAACACCTATAGTACATAGAAAGCTAGGATATCTCATGCTATTCGACACGTTGCCAATAATGGCTCTATGCGAGCTATAAGAAAACACTTCCTGGAGATAATTTAAGCGAAGAATCATCTACTCAGCACACGCAATATTACTTACATGCAAGTAATCACGTCATTCAGCCTGTCAAACGTCTCCTGTCGTAGCTCAAGTGTTTCTTTTCGCGGATCAATTGTCTCTTTTCGTGACATTATAAATAGCCACCTTAGTCTGAAATCAATAGAAAGCCACCTCCTGATTATGTCCGTAGTTATATGAAATTATCAATTGGTATCTTGCAATATAACTCAAAACCCTATGACAGCAGACGATCGTTTCGAAGCCTTAGGACTGGTACTCCCCCCTGCCCCAGAGCCCCTTGGCGTATATAAACCCTTCTTTCAGTTAGGTCCTATGATCTACGTGAGTGGCCACGGGACTGTACAAGCCGACGGCACTCTCATCATTGGGAAGGTAGGTGTGGACTTAAATACAGAGGCGGCTTATGGAGCAGCTCAAGTTGTGGGCTTAGCCATTTTAGCCACGCTTAAAGAAAATTTGGGAAGTCTTGATCACATTGATCAAGTTGCGAAGATCTTGGGTATGGTGAATTGTGTGTCTGACTTTGAGTCACATCCCTACGTCATTAATGGCTGCAGCGAATTATTCGCTAAGGTATGGGGGTCTGATAAAGGGGTAGGAGTCAGATCAGCTATAGGTGTAGGATCTTTACCAGACAATATACCTGTAGAGATAGAAGCTCAATTTTTATTGAAGTAAATTCAAATAATGGAGCTTAATGCTGTCGACTTCTCACTAAGAATATGCATCATCTTATAGGAACCTTGGATCAGCAAAGAGTCGAACGTGATAAGAAACATTCAAGTATTAATATTTATTCTGCCAAACCTGACCTTAATTTACCTCAGCTCTAAGTAAGTAGGAGGACTATGCTTACTATCGGAACAGCCCATAGCAACCTGAACCTCAATCGCTTAGAATCGCAAATGCTAAAATTAAATTAATTCAATTCTCTAAGTGATAGTAAAAATCAACTGAGCAAAGCCTAAGATATATCATGAACCAAAATATTTAATGCAGCTTACGACGCGCTATCTCTTTTTTGATCAAGCTGAGCTCTCGGCTCATCTCTCCTGTCACGGATGTATTCTCTTGTGCCCTGCGAATAAGATATGGTACTACCTCACTCACGGGACCATAAACAAGATATTTAGCTACATTATAGCCAGAAGCTGCAAGATTATAAGTGACATAATCACTCATGCCTAACAGCTGACAGAAATTGAGATGCGGATGATTATTTGCGATGGATTTAGCACCGATTAGTTTAGCCATCAGCAAATTGCTATCGATGTTGTGAGTAGCAGTACACGAGGCAAGATCTTCATAGTGATTCAGGCAGAAGCGAACAGCATCATTATAGCAGTCGTCCGTCGCGGCCTTAGTAGCGTGGATAGGAGACACAATGCCTTTTGCTTTTGCATGGCTGCGCTCATTCTCCATATAGGCACCTCTGACAATTTTGGCTCCGAGAGTGTATCCATGCGACTGTGCAGCCTCATAAGCGGTTTGCAAGAGCTCCATTCCATCCACGCGATATAGCTGAAATGTACCGTAGATAGTAGCTGACTTCTGATTGTATTCTCTCATCATATCATAGACGAGCTGATCTATTGCGTCCTGCATCCAGGTCTCTTCGGCATCGACGAAAATTCTGACATCCAGCTCTTCAGCAAGGGAGCCCAATTGCTCTAACCTAGAGAGGAGCTTTTGCCGAGAGATTTCTTCAGCAGGGGTCAGGACCGCTCCACTCTGCATCTTTTTTAAGATAATGTTAGGCGCCAGCGCTGTAATCTTAGTGATTACCACGGGCACCGTATCATTAGATGCAGCGAATCTGATACCATTAAGCACTTCTTGCAATACAGCATCTAAATCTTCATCATCACTCTTACCTTCTGCTCCGTAATCAAGAGCAGCACTTACTTGATGCTGACCCAATTGATCTATGAGTGCCTGACTTTCCAGTAGCGTCTCCCCTCCACAGAATATCTTGAAGATGGTCTGCTTTACCATTGTTTCATGTAGCGGAAGCTTCAATTTTACTGCCCACAAGCCAAGCACAGACAAGACTGACACCAAGCGCGGATTGTTCATCAACTTGAACATCCGATAGGTATTTTTCAATTCCTGATCAGACTTCTGAGTAAAAGCGATTTCTGTATTAGTGAAATCAAGTTTTTGGGGTGTTGTCATTTTCATTCAGTATTCAGCTTCATTTCCATTCCAGATTGACCAAGATTTTTCCGCTTGTAAGATTAGCATATCATGACCATTTTTTATCATGGCTCCAGCAGCTTCTCCACGTTGCAAAAATAAAGTTTTCTCTGGATTATATACAAGATCGTACAGTTGATGTGCGCTGCTAAGAGATCCATACGGTATCGCTGGACAGGTATCGTCTTTAGGACTCATACCAAGGGGTGTTGTATTTATGATGAGTCGATGCGAGTCCATGATATCAGGGGTCAGTTTTGAGTATTGCAGGTAGTCATCCTTACGCGAAACGATTTGATAATCAATGTTTAGCTGAGACAACACATACTGAACTGCCTTGGATGCACCTCCGCTACCTAAAATTAGGGCTCGCTCTGCCAGCGCGGAGCCAGCCCATCTCTCGAGAGATTGACGAAAACCGTATACATCGCTATTATATCCGATTAGCTCATCGCCCTGGACTAATATGGTATTCACCGCTCCAATCTTCGCTGCCTCGTCCGATAGACGAGTGAGTAATGGTATAACCGCCTCTTTATGGGGAATGGTTACATTAAATCCGACGTGATCCTCAGTGATCAATCCTAAGAACATCTCTGCATCCTGTATAGAATAGGCATGATATTCGGCATCCGCTATAGCTTCTCGCTTGAACTTCTCCGTAAAATAAGAAGGTGAAAACGTATGACTTAATGGGTAGCCGATCAATCCAAATTTTCTCATAACACTGTAAACAAATTATACATTATAAATTCAATTCTGACCTCAGACAGTTCAGTACACTAATCCGCTTGACTTTCAATGAGATCCGCTCTCGCTATGATTCATGTATCAGTAAAGATGGTCATTTACCCTTACCTTGTAGTAGTACCAAAGCCGTATAAATCATAATTTTCAAATCTAAAAGTAAAGACATATTTTCAACATAAAGAATATCATATTTTAGCCGCTGCAGCATCTGGTCCACGTCGGAGGCGTAGCCGTACTTTACCTGCCCCCAAGACGTCATACCTGGCTGCACCTGTAGTAATTTATGGTGGTAGGGAGCCCGGGCTGCTATCTGATCTATATAGTACTGGCGTTCGGGCCGTGGACCTACTAGCGACATGTCTCCCTTGAGCACGTTCCAGAACTGAGGAATTTCGTCAAGTCTCCACTTACGCATAGTCGCACCCCATGGAGTAATTCGAGGATCTTCAACTTGCGCTAATTCGGGTCCATCAGCCTCAGCATCCAGCTGCATGGATCTAAATTTATACATGTGAAAAGGGCGGCCGTAACGACCGATACGCTCTTGACTGAATATGATGGATCCTTCAGAGCTTGCCTTAATTCTTAATGCACTATATAACATCACTGGAGAAAGGATCGCTAAGCCTATCATGCTTCCCGCAAGATCTATGATTCGCTTCATCAGAAACTGCCACCGCGGCATCAGCTCGCGCCTCACCTCTATCAATGGTACTCCATCAATCTGGCTCATCTGGACGTGACCCAATATAATGTCTGACATTTCTGGACTGACACTCACAGCTAAACTCCCATGATCCTGTAAGAGCGATTGTATAGCTGATTGCATGACGCCAGTATCTCCCAGCTGCATCAATAAAATGGCTTCTTCCACTTCTTCATTTCTGATGACATCTGGTAAGTCATCTATATAGCCAAGGACTGCCATATCCTCCATTCCCACAGCATATGATTCATCCTGAGGAGTCACCCCTATTCTACCTAAGAAGTGATAGCGGTGCCCACCAGTCTGATGACTCAACTCTAATAAAAATTTCGAAACCTCCGAGCTTTGTCCTACCAGCAAGGTCTGATATTTGACTCGACCTGCTTTCAGCTGACTAGCCGTATAGCTGAGCCACACCATCCTGAAGCTTGCAGTCACTAAGAAATGGAGGCAAAACAAGCGTAAAAAGGACTCGAAATAATCAATATGCTGCAAGACAAGATCATCGCGCAAGACTGAAAACAGCAATACAATGACTCCAATAAAGCTGATGGACGCCGTCCTAAACAGAGTGGAGACTCTCGAAAGTCGATAGACATCCTGGTATTTATCAAATAGATAATACAATAAGAGCCAGAACAAGGGAATAGCGATAAGACCTAAGTAAATGTTACGATCTTGAAATGCATCGCGCCAGGCAAAATCGATCAGTTCTAGCTGCTTGCGATAGATGAAGAAGACCATCCAAGCGATCATCGCCGCCACAAAATCTAACAGCTGGTAGATGACCAGATCTTTATGCTTATTCCGATATGTCAAATGAGATTAACCATTGAGATAGAGCGTGATGCCTAATGCAGTGATAGTCAAGACGATACTTAGAGCCAAAACAATAGAGCGCCGAATGCGGCTAGCCAAAAGTCGTATCTCTTTCTCAAATTTTGGATAATGCGGAATGAGCTCCTTCTCTATGCGGCTAGCATTAAAAATATATGTGGCATTCATAGGCACCTTATTCTTATGCAGCACTTTGAATATAGGCATCAACTTATATCGAAAATATAAATTTAGGCAAACCAAAGTCACGAATAGCCCAATGATCATGTTCCTTATCATGGGCTTATATATTGACGGATTAACATTAAATTTATAAGAGGACTGATGGATTTCAAATTATATAAATTTATGAGCATCCGCGACTGCTTCTTTTAAGGCACTGCTGTCTGATCCTCCCGCGGAGGCAAAAAATGCCTGGCCTCCTCCACCTCCTTTAATATGCTGTGCCAGATCCTTCACAATTTTGCCAGCATGCAAATAGTCATTTTTAGTCAGACTCTCGCTGACGACGACCATGAGCTGAGGTTTACCCTTACTGATGAAGCCGAGAGAGATCAGACAGTCGCCTTTTTCCTTTTCCAAATTATAAGCCAAGGTTTTCACCACTTTGGCATCATCCATATCAAGCACCGCCGCCAGATAATTGACTCCCTTCTCGCTTTTAAATTGGCTGAGTAAGTCCTGCTGCTCGCTTCCTGCTTGTCTACTTTTTAACTTGTCTAAATCTCGCTTGAGCGCTTTATTCTCATCCTGCAAGGCCACCACATTTTTAGTGGTGTGCTGTGCATTCTTAAATAAGGATCTGATGGATTGCAGTTCAGCCAGCTCGGTATTAATATACCGCTCAGCAGCTGAGGCAGTGACGGCCTCTATTCGCCTGACTCCCGCCGCCACGGCTGTCTCTGATATAATTTTTAGTTGGCCTATCTGACCAGTCGCTTTTACATGACAGCCACCGCAGAGTTCCACTGAATAGTTAGGATCAAAGGTGATCATCCTTACCACATCACCATACTTCTCACCGAAAAGCATCGTCGCTCCGGATTCCTTCGCCTGGCTGATGGGTATATTTCTATCTTCTTGAAGTGTGACATTCTCCCTTATTTTCTCATTAGTGATGCGCTCTATTTCTGCTATCTCATCCGCAGTCACCTTCTGAAAGTGAGAAAAATCAAATCGCAGATACTGCTCATTGACCAGGGATCCGCGCTGCTGCACGTGATCTCCCAGAACGAGCCTGAGTGCCGCGTGCAGTAGGTGCGTCGCACTGTGATTATTCTCGATCTTACCGCGTCTGCCACTTTGGACCTCCGCCCTGACAGGGACGCTGGTATCTTGAGGCAGCTGCTTGACAATGTGGATGATCAGGTCGTTCTCTTTTTTGGTATCTAATACCGACACTTTTTCATCACCAAACCATAACAGGCCTTTATCACCTACCTGCCCTCCCCCTTCTGCGTAGAATGGAGTTTTATTCAGCACAAGCTGATACTGATCTTTGTCCTTAATCTTCATGGTCCGATACTTGACCACCTGGATATCCTCAGCCTGCAGCTGATCATAACCAACAAAATCAATCACCTCATGATCAGAGAGTTCTATCCAATCTCCTGTCTCTTTACGCGCATCAGCTCTGCCTCTATCTCGCTGTGCTTGGAGCGCTATTTCGAAACCTGACTCATCGATAGTCAGTCCCTGTTCACTCGCTATCAGTCTGGTTAAGTCTATGGGAAATCCATAGGTATCATAGAGTTCAAACGCGATACGACCATCTATTTGGCCTTGGGTAGTATCAATACTAGCCAGTCGCTTGAGCCCACTCTCCAGTGTATTGAGAAATGATTTTTCCTCTTCAAGAATGACCTTAGTGACAAACTCCTGCTGAGCGACGATCTCTGGAAATACATCACCAAATCTCTCTGCTAATAATTCGACCAGACTATACAGAAAAGGCTCTTTAATATTAAGAAAGGAATAATAATAACGGACTGCCCTTCTGAGTATACGACGAATGACATAGCCAGCACCACCATTACTAGGTAGCTGCCCATCAGCTATAGTGAAGCTTACAGCTCGTAAGTGATCAGAAACTACCCTCATGGCGATGTCAGTCTTAGCTGACAGGTCATAACTCCCAGTATATTTTATCCCAGAGCTGGTCTCTATCTTTTTGATAAAAGGTGTGAAGACATCTGTATCATAATTAGAATTTTTACCTTGGAGTGCCATGCATAGTCGCTCAAAGCCCATACCCGTATCGACGTGCTTAGCTGGTAGATCTTCCAATGATCCGTCTGCTTTACGGTTGAACTGAATGAAAACTAAATTCCACACTTCGATAACTAAAGGATCGTCCTGATTGACCAGGGTGGCTCCATCAATAGCGGCCCTATCCTTATCAGGTCTCAGGTCCACGTGAATCTCAGAGCAAGGACCACAAGGACCCGTGTCTCCCATTTCCCAAAAATTATCCTTGCGATCGAAATACAGAATGTGTGCCTTTGGGACAAATGCCGACCAATATTCTGCTGCCTCCCTATCTGGCTCTAAACCATCAGCCTTATCTCCTTCAAATACAGATACATATAGCTTGGTCGGATCTAAACCGTAGACTTCAGTAAGTAGCTCCCATGCCCACGCAATAGCTTCCTTCTTAAAGTAATCGCCGAATGACCAATTACCCAGCATCTCAAACATGGTGTGATGGTATGAATCTATACCTACCTCTTCCAGATCATTATGCTTTCCTGAGACTCTGAGGCACTTTTGTGTATTAGCGACCCTGCTATTGTCTATTGGTTTATTCCCCAAAAAATAGTCTTTGAATTGATTCATGCCCGCGTTAGTGAACATGAGCGTGGGGTCATCTTTATTAACTATCGGCGCTGAGGCGACAATCTTATGTTGTTTTGATTCGAAGAAGTCAAAGAATTTTTGTCTGATTTCGTTAGCGTTCATCTCTATTAAATGTTACTCTATTTACGATACACAATATTAAAAATGCAGGTGCTTTTCGTGTTTATGATTTATAAAGGTTTTGGATATATAAAATCTTGAATCACAGAATAATACATATCACTTTTTTAACTAACATATATGCATAAATATATATGTTATAATATTTTGTCAGTAGGGGTTCATCATTTAACTTTGCCGCCTCAGACCCCACGCTGTCACATCCCAAAAGCCCGAGTGCAAATTTATTGTAATTAATAAATAACACCACCTTCTTAATGAATAAAGAAAAATATGTGTTCAATCAGAACACACTTCGGTATGAGGAAGTCATCACCCCAACAAAGCAGAAAGTCATCAGACTTTTTGGTTTTATTTCAGCAGTTGTGTTGACATCAGTGGGTCTTTTTACCTTAGCTTGGCTCTTCTTGCCATCACCGAAAGAGCGATCCCTCAAGCGCGAACTAAATCAAATGGAGTACCATTACTCTAACATTACTAAAGACTACGCATCACTCTCCGACCAGCTAACTCAGCTGCATGAAAAGGACTCCGAGATCCACAGGACCATTTTCCAGATGGATGTCATTGATGAGAATATTTGGGAAGGTGGTATCGGAGGACATGACAAGTACGCAGGACTGACAGCCTACCAAAATTCAGGTTCGCTTATCAAAGAGACACTACAGAAAGTGGATAAAATCAAACGAAAGATAGATCTGCAGACCACCTCCCTCGATACAATCCAGTATATGGCTAAGGTATGGGAAGAGAAACTCGCCTCGATACCATCTATCAAGCCGGTAAAAGAAACGAAGCTCAAGCGCAATATCCGCTATCTCTCTGGTTATGGATACAGAATACATCCTATTCATAAGATCAAGAAATTTCACTACGGCATAGACTTTACTGCTCCCAGAGGTACTGCTGTGCAAGCTACTGGTAATGGTAAAATCATAAAAGTAGAGAATAGAAAATCAGGCTATGGCAATAGCGTGGTAGTGGATCATGGATATGGCTATACGACGCTGTATGCTCACATGAAAAATGTGAGTGTGAAGAAAGGGCAAAAAGTAAAGCGAGGTCAGAATCTGGGCACCGTAGGCAGTACGGGTACCTCTACAGCTCCTCACCTACACTATGAAGTCCGCCTCAATGGTAAAGCAATTAATCCTATTGACTTCTGTCTGGATGGACTGACCCCAGAAGAATACAGTCAGCTCGTTACCAAGGCAGGGATGGAGAATCAGTCGTTGGATTAGGTCCATAGTAGTCTGGATGAGTGCCTCTGGATTTTCCTTAATCCTTGAGTTATCAGATCTATCGTCTCTCTTAATAGTCCATAAATACTCTGGCTTAGGCCATGGTATAGATACAGCTATTTATAAAGTTCACGATTATTGTCCACGTTGTAATATTATGACTCCTATACTCTGCTTATCTCTTCCCACAAGCTATATGACAACAACCTGAGCTGCTATTTTTAAGATCGATTAAACTTTCCCAACCTCTATATAAATATGAAGTCCTGAAGTTAGATAAAGCTGCTCTTCTTAATATCAGGTACGAGATCCATTTTTCTCATCGATTAAGTTATTATGATTATTTATCACTAGTGGATCTAACATGATTCACCCGAAGTGGTAGGGCATTTGATATAAGATTTCTGGCAATTTGCGTATTTGACCCCTGATGAGTAAACATAGGTGCATTCAAAATGAGCTGGAGTAATGTATAGTCGCGTAAATAGGCTTTGCCCCCTCTAATAGGGCTGATCTTCGACATTCGCCAAATTGAAAAAGGGGGCTCCAATCTCCCGATAAAACCCCCAACATACTGTTTTTGGCTACCGTATTACTGTTGCAATTTGATCATCTTCTTTGTGATGCTACCCTTAGGTCCTGACACGCTATAATAGTACACGCCTGCTTTTGGCAAAATTGAAGGATTGATCACCACTTCATGGTGTCCCACTTTGTAAGATTTCATATAGTCGTACACTTTCTTCCCTGAGGCATCATGGATCAGTATTGACACATCAGCATCCTCTGGCAGCTGAAATTCAATGGTCGTATGATTTGAAAATGGGTTAGGCCAGTTGTGAACCAATATGACTTCAGAAATCTTCTCCTTAAATTCTATGGAGAGCTTATGTGCCTCCATATTCTCATCATATATTTCTGGAGATAAACCTTTAGGTGGATCCACTATCAGCAGATTACTCAGCGCTCCATCTCCGTTAGCACGGAAGCTAAGCTCGACGATTTTGTCTCCCGGATTCAGATGAGCGGACTCTGGCTGACTCCAGCTGAAGTGAATGGTGCCGGCCTCTTCATCGACTACGTAGTGATCGCTCTGCACCTGTATCTGTCCTGCAGTGACTGATAGCAGTGTTAAATAGTCAACATCATATTTGAGAGTATGCTGATATCCATACAGATTTGTCTCAGATTCTACCATTAGCTCGGCGCTGACTATCTCACCTCTACTGAATAGTTGATTATGCATAAAGAATGTCGCAGCCTCTGCGCTTCTAATCTCTGACTGGGGACTCAGCTTGGTCACTGCATTGCCATTGACATCGCCAATCTTGACACCCATAAAGTGAGCATCTATCATACGCCTGTTAAGCTGCTGGACCACTATTTCTTCCGTATAAGGAAATGGTGATTTTTCATCAGTAAACGCATAGTTCTGACTGATAAATCTCCAAGCACCCTGGCCATTTGGAAAGCTTGGAATCACACCCAAGAGCACCTGCCGTAAGGTAATAAGATCTGAGACTGAGACTACGCCGTTATTATCAATATCCGCCGCTATAATACGGTACGGATTAGTGAGTTTACTATTGCCTAATATATGCTGCTGAATCGCTACGATATCTATAGTGGATACGCCATTCAAGTATTCATCCTCACGTCTGGCAGTCAGACTGTAATCAGAGCCCATAGGAAGCTGAGCGAAACTGAATGTCCCACGATCATCTGTATTAAAGACCCTGGGAAATCCGGGTTCCGAACTGGCGACTCTGACCGTAACATCATCAATAGAAATGCCCTCCATAGTGCTGATTCTGCCTTCTATTGACGTAGTCGTTTCTCCAACATTCGGATTTTCCGAATTATTATTACCAGAATCAGGGCATGCATTCACATTATCCTGGACACTGAGCTCTACCGTACAAAAATCTTGGTTTCCGTTCTCATCAGTAACCCACACTTCCAGCTCAGCTACATATAATGAGGTCCCCGTCGGCAAGTCGTCACAAGTAAATCGCATGCTGGTTTCAGAGGTATCCCTACTGAAAGAAAACATCAGATGTTCCTGTGCTGTACAATTATCCTCGGCTCCTAAGTCAAAGTCATTCGCCCAGATATCCACCTCACCAGAAGTAGATATGACTGTAGTGACAATATCTCCTAAGCAGTAAGGTGTCGGCGCTTTACAGTCCTTCACTCGGAACGTATACTGACAATACGCGTAGTTTTGACATCCATCCGATACGGTCCATTTAATTTTATGTGTCGCATCGAGCGGCATGCTATCGACCATAATGTAGACCGAGTCTGCGCTGTAGTTTACATCTTTAGAAGTGATGTCTATTGACCCATCATTATACAGATCGATCGAGTATTCCCAGACCAACTCATCTACTGGGGTACACTCATCTGTCGCCGCTGCGCTAAGCCTGATTGCAGAACTGCAGTCTCGACTGCTGCTACAGATATCCACCTCTACACAGACGTCATTAAATACTGGAGCTTCTTCATTAGTCAGTTTTATGATTTGAGTCTGTGTCCAGTATCCATCATTCTGACCCTGAGACGGTTTGTACTTGCACCAATCCACCACGGACCACTCCCTGATAATCTTCTCGCAGGCATCATCCACAAAGCTGAAGCGCGTATCCTCATGACTGATCGCTAAAAGGCTACAGCCCTCCTTGTGGATGACTGGCTCTCCTAAAAGTGACGGGGCAGACATAGCTGCACATCCTACAAGCGTCGTATCATTTGGAAAATATACATCGTGCCTGAGCACCTGGCTATTAGCTTCAAAGATGAATATTTGTGTACACTCATCCGTCACCACACTATCTGCTACACTACTCACAGTCCATGTCTTGAAGACATATCCAGCACCACATTGGTCCAAGCTGTCTCTGAAAGTCGCATGAGGTAGCACTACGCCTGCGCAGTTATCGCCAGCCTGAGGCTTACCATATAGCTCGTCAGAGAGTGAGGTTATGGGCGTCTGACAATCTACATACACGGTATCGGGACAGTGCAGGTGAGGTAAAAATTTATCTTGAATCGTAGCCTTAATCTTACAAGCATTTTTATTCCCGTAATGATCAAATACTTGTAACTCTACCAGGATCGTAGTGCCTACTTCTAAACAGCAAAATTTTACGAAGTCTCGAGCATAGTCCACAGTATCACATACATTATCAATTTTTCTGACCCGATAGTCAGCTATCTCTCCACAATTATCCCAGCTGAGATCATCAAAGGTCTCAGCATATACCTTAGCATAACCGTCTGAGCCAAGTGAGATGATGGTCTCCTCCTCACACACCGCTACGGGAGGTGTCTTATCCGTGACCTGTGCCTGACAAATAACTTCAGATGTGTTCCCACAGTCATCAGTGACTACGTATTTAATCCAGAGGCAGCCGATAGGTAGATCCTCTATAATAACGTCTTCACCATTACGAACGACTCGTCGTGAGGTAAAGTTTTCTGTCGCCGGTTCTTCGCATTCCTTATCATGTTCAGTGCTATAATATTGTACTGTCCAGGTGTACGAGGAGCACTCGTAATGGACTATAGGCGCTGGCACCTTAAGATCGGTGCTGCACTCCTGATAATTTTCTACGGCAACATTAAGAGAGTATGGCGAAGGGCATTCGATCACAGGTGCTATATCGTCCTTCACGACGATGACTTGCGTATGCTCCATGGCATTGAGCTGCGAAGATTCGCACCAATTGATCAGTGTCCAAGTCCGAAGCAGTTTATACGAATTTTCGCAAACGTCAATTTTCAAATCTTTGTATGTAATTTGCAGATTGCCACAGGCCTTTGTATGTATGCTCCGCCAGTCCGAAGGCTCTCCCGTCATTTCAGGTGATGGATATCCATCCTCGGTCACCATCCCACCAAATTCATCATTGCACTTAAATGATGGCATCTTGTCGCCATCATAGTTATAAGGCATATCTACGTCATTAAAATAGGTGGCTTCATAATAGATTGGCTGGACGCATGTCGACAGATTGCCAGAGGCATCCTCTACCTGCCAGGTCCGATTTACTCTACCGTAGTACGCGCCTTCCTCAAAGCAGTTCTTATCATAAGCATCAGAGTACGAAGCCTCTACGACGCCGCAGACATGATCGCCAGATATTCTAATCCTTTGATTTCCGAGATTTTCTACCTCTACGATGCCATCAAAAGGAAGACCGACGTAGCCTGAATGTACATTGAGTTTCAGCTTGGTAAATTTAAGTTCAGGGTGGTAGTCATTAGCTGAGACATCCGCTATTTTGAGATGCCATATGCCAGCGGCGTCGTGCTCATAGTAGGTGGAGAATGGGTCATGAGGCTGATAGGCACCATGAATCGATGGCTCAGCGTGACCTTGACATGCTTGAGGATCGTCCATCATGCTATATGGTTTGTCAGATGAGTCATGTAGACTGAGCATCATGCCTGACCGGCGACAGGATGGCGTAGTAATATTCTTGAGTGGTTTATCGAATAGCATAATTCTTCGACCAGTGGGTGATATGAGATACCCTTGCAACTCTTTGATATCTTGATGAGAGAGATGAAGGTCCAAAGCGATATCATTGACGGTGGCACCATACGGTATTTGAGGATCAAAGTCAAAAACAATGTGCAGCGTATCATGATCATACTTTATAACACTACCCTGGGCAATATATCGCTGTTCCAATCTTTGTCCAGGTGATACATCTGCAGTACAAGGCAGGTATACTGGCTCACAGAAGAGTTGTGGCCCCAGCTTATCAGATACCGTAATATTACTCCAACAAGAATTATTAGTCCCAGTCTCTGTGATAGTCACTGCATAATCACCTGGCTGGGTGATCAGCTGTCCGATGACTCCATCTATCTGTACAGAAAAAGCATCGTAATCTGGATATTCACCCTCCATGATCATATCTGGTTTGATGGTGACTTCACAGAATTCATCCATGGAGATCTGGACGCTATTATTACATGCTATTTGAGATATGCCTGCTTGTATTGATATACATAGCATCACGGCGGCAAGAAGTGACACCTGTGGTATAGCGTAGGTCTTATAGGTACTCATATACTTGCTAATTTTAGAATTCATGAGTTGAAATTATTCTTTCGTGGAAATCTTAATCGATATGTTGTCTCAGAAGTCTGAGCTCTTTGGCAGATGACATATGTGCTTAATTCTGTGTATAAAGTTCTATCTTTCAATAAATTACACATGTACGTATTATAATATATCATAATCTGTTAAGTGGAATTTTAATAGGCAAACACTATACCATATTATTCTAAATCCTTATATGAGTTTAGGACATATTTTATCATGATACTCGTGAGAGATTGCTTTATGTGTATAGATTTGGCATTGCATCAATCTGATATTTTATATAGATTGAATATTGTAAAAGTCTTACTGGTCTTGGTCAATAATGCGACAACTTACATCGAAGAAATGGGCTTCATTCGTCGAAGACATTTTATTGACTATCGTAAATGTTAGATATTGTAACGTAAATGAATCAGCTAAAGCCAATGCAGGGTATCATAAAATGTCTCAACTGCGGGACAGCTACCGAAGTGCAAGATGCCTTCTGCTCTAACTGCGGTCAGCGCACCCGAAAGAGCAGACTATCATTGTGGTTTTTTGTCTCAGATTTTTTTGGAACATTTTTTAATCTAGATTCGCGGCTTTTCCAGACTATCAGAAAGATAGTTTTCCCAGCCAGACTCGCTTCTGACTATATGCGGGGTAAAAGAAAGTCCTACATTAATCCATCTCGGTTTTTCTTTTTCTGCTTGATCATCCACTTTGCAGCATTGGCCTATCTGATCAATCACACAGAACTGGGAGATACGATAGATAAATTTAAGCAGGACAGTTTAGCCAAACTCAATCGCTCTGAGATGGCTATTGAATTTGATTCTTTGGTGATGAGGAAGACTACTGCGGATAGTGACCTGATCGCAGAGATAAGAGACAGTCTTTTTAAGGATATTGGAAGTCAGGGACGAGATACATTTGAACTCTTACAGCAATTTCAAGTGAACAGCCAAATCAGTCTCAGTAAATACAGCATAAGTACGAAAGATTTCATGTACTTGAACTCGAAGCAGTTAGAGACCAAATATAAAATTGAAGATTTTTGGGAGCGCAGCCTTCTGCGTCAGATTAAGAAGATGTGGAGTGATCCCTATGGTACGATACAATATGTTGTTAGTAACTTTCTTTGGGTGATTGTGCTTCAAGTACTCTTTTCTGCTTTATTTCTCAAGCTAATTTACATCAGAAGACCCTATTACTACGTGGAGCATCTGACCATATCTATGTCATACCATTCTGTAGTCCTTCTATTATTAACGATCACCTATCTTTCTATAGGACTAAATAGCGGGGGCCAGATTATGTTTAAGCTTGGAAAATTTCTTCCTCGACTATCCACCTTAGCTGCTGTTCTCTATGTTTTCTTTAGTCTGAAGAACTTTTATAAGCAAAGCTATTTTAAAACTTTCTTCAAATTTTGCTTGCTTTGTTTCTGTGAGTTGATATTAGTTATCACTTTTGCCAGTATTATATTACTGATAAGCATGTTTATATTTTGAATCAAAAAGAATACGAAATTATCATTGGGCTGGAAGTCCACGTACAGCTCAACACAAAGACTAAAATCTTTTGTGGAGATCAAAACACATTTGGCAAGCTACCTAATCGACATACAAGTAGTATCTCGCTGGCTCATCCAGGGACTCTACCGCGGGTCAATAAAGAAGCTATCAGAAAAGGGATTGCACTGGCACTGTCACTGGGTGCTGAGATAAATCGCGAAAATAGATTTGATCGTAAGCATTATTTCTATCCTGACCTGCCAAAGGCTTATCAGATCACCCAAGATAAACTTCCCATCTGCGTGGGTGGCTCTATTGATATACCTACTAATGATGGGTCGAGAACCATCAGATTTCACCATACTCATATGGAAGAAGATGCTGGAAAATCGATCCATGATCTCGATCCGAGCAACTCAATGATCGATCTTAATCGAGCCGGCACCCCACTATTAGAGATAGTGACAGAACCAGATATGAGAACAGCTCAAGAAGTTCACGACTTTATAGCGACGTTGCAGCAGTTAGTACGCTACATCGGCATATCTGATGCTAACATGGAAGAGGGTTCTATGCGTTGTGATTGTAATGTATCTGTTCGTCTGAAAGGCGATACCCAGCTGAATAATCGCTGCGAGGTCAAAAATATTAACTCTAAGAAGTTCGCTATGCAGGCGGTAGCATACGAGGCTCAGCGGCAAATTAAGCTGATGGAAAAGGGAGAATACATTGATCAACAAACCCTGCACTTCGATTCTGAGACTGGCAAAACGAGTAGCACCAGAGATAAAGAGGACGCTCATGACTACAGGTATTTTCCAGATCCAGACCTACCTCCAATATTCATCACAGACGATGAGATAGCTGAAATAAAGGAGCTGATGCCTGTGCTACCACAGGCCCAAAAGAAACTTTTTATCAGTCAAGGTATCAAATCAGAACATGCAGAACTATTGATTCAGGAAAGGGGCACAGTTTCCTTCACCAATGAACTACTTAAGTCCAGCCATGATACAAAAGCCGCCGTCAACTTTATAATTAATAAAGTCCTTCCGTCGGTCAAGGATGATTATCAAGATGATATATCATCATACCCACTATCTGTAACGCAGTGCGCCACCTTTTTAAATCTTATTCACTCAGGTAAAATAATTCACTCCACTGCCTATCAAAGCCTCTATCCTGCTCTGATGAGCTCACCCCATGCAGATCCTGTAGAGCTATGTGAATCTATGGGTCTTAGCCAAAGTCATGATTCTAATCTTCTCGACTCACTCATTCAGGCAGTCATAAATGAGAATCCTAATGAGGTGAAAAAGTATAAGAAAGGCAAGAAAGGATTAATCGGATTCTTTGTCGGCAGGGTCATGAAGGAGAGCAGAGGAACAGCTGATCCTAAGCTTATCCAGCAGATGTTGACTAAGGCATTACAGTCTTAACTACGCCAAGCTGACATTTTTTTGAGGCATGACATAGTATCTTAATTCTCGAATAGACAATGCGCAAGCTCTTGAAAATTAAGAATCTGGAATTAACTAAACTCTACTATCAGATCGGCGAAGTAGCTGCTATGTTCAGCCTGTCCACATCGACGCTTAGGTATTGGGAATCAGAATTTTCTAATATAAGACCTAAAAAAAACAGAAGAGGCGAGCGGTCATACCAAACAAAGGATATCTTCGAGATTGAAAAAGTATACATTTTAGTCAAAGAAAGAGGCTTCACCATTGAGGGAGCTAAGAAAGAGCTGGCGACATCAAAAAAGAGACCAGATCACGAGACCAATTTATTAGTCACGGACAAGCTAAAGCAACTAAAAAAACGACTGAAAACCCTACTCACTAAATTATCATAAATCAAATGAATGATGTGTTATCACACGTTATCGTCATCATTCTTATCACTTATGATTGGAATAGAAAATGAGAACGTGGAACCCTCACCTAATGTAGAGTTCGCCCAAATAACGCCTCCCCACTCTTGCACAATTCTGCGACAATTAGCTAAACCTATACCCTGACCTGTATGGCCATCTATTTGATCCCGTTGATAAAAATTATCAAATACTCTCTCTTGGTACTCAGAGTCAATGCCTATACCGTTATCAGTGACCGATACTACCATATGGTCCAAATCTGTCACACAGGTGATCTCTATCTTAGGAGCCTGATCCTTCTTTGAATATTTGACAGAATTCATGATCAAATTCTGCATTACTCTTTTTAATTGAGTCTGATCTGCATATACAGTGGGCAAATTCTGATAGCTTATGACAGCTTTTGACTCTTCTAATTGGACTACGAGTTCTTTACATACCGTGTCTATGATTCGCTCTAAGGAAACTTGCTTCACTACGTCCTCATTAGACAAAGCGTTTTTTGAACTCTTTAAAATATCATCTATGGTCTGATTTAACCGTATTCCGGAGTCGCTGATATAATTTACATATGACAAGGTTTTATCAGATACTCTGCCCGACACTATATCTCTTTGCAAAAGCTGACTGAAGCTGACGATACTTCTCAGCGGCTGCTTAATATCATGAGAAGCGGCGTAGGCGAAAGATTCTAACTTTTTATTAGTTGACTTAAGCTGTTCAGTCATTTCTTTTAATTCACCTGCGTGCGATTCTAACTTACTTTTTTGCGTTTCAAGCATTTTATTTTTCTTTTTCAGTAAGTCATGCATATGTTTTTGTAGGCTAAATAGCAGTGCCACTATAACGCCAAGAGCGAATATAAAGACTACATTATCTATCAAATACTCAGTTGACGGTGGTATGATCTGCGCTAAAGGCAAGTTTGGATCTACTATATAAAAATATGAGATAAATACAGCGCATATAATTCCCCAGACTACAATATTATTGACGCTAGTGAAGAAGGTCAGCAGTAATACCAAGGCTAGCCATTTCTGATTGAAAGAAAAGATGCCGCCACTATCATCTATGATAAAAAATAGAAATACGAAGATGATCAAAATGAAGCTATTAGCTGCCAATTTTAAATCTCCCACATACTTCATCAAAAACAAGGGCACGACAGATGCCACTACCTGACCGATGAAGATGGGTGCGACTGTAAACCCAATGAGCCGAGCGCTCAAAAACAAATAATAGAGTAGAATGTGCGCTAAAACTAACCCAATAAAGCTACGGTTTCTCAGCAGGCGCTCATACTGAAGATTCTCCGAATTCTTAATAAAATAATCTAATATTTTGGTGCCTACCATGCACTTCATAATCTAAATAGCTGTACTTATCTTCATGAGGATAAGTTAAAGACAAGTCAAAATTTATCTAATATCATATGAACATTTCACGGAAAGAATTGAATAAAAAAATTCTTTACATGCAGATATGTTAGCCAACAGGTAACATCTAACAAATGATGATTACTGTGGAAACTAAAATCCATCAGAACGGATGCTAAAAGAGGGGAAAGGCTTTACGATGATTTAATGCTCTTGATTATGCATTATTTCCACTCGGCAGTACGGACTATGTTGTACATACTCTGTGGATCAAGAAAGGTCATAAGTAGGAGCAGAAGTTTAAGGCACTTTAATATACGAATACAATTTAACAACACCCAGAACTTGGTGTACATGTTTGAGATTTAGTAGATAATAAATCATTTTTTACATTTTGATCAGGTACCAAACATCCTTCTCTCGCTAAGCAATCAGTCTGCTTACTCACTAAGACAAATTTATCTTCCACTATATCAAGGTCATATTTATTGATTGTGCTTCCTTGATATTCTACTTCGACATCCAGATCAGGGATGTCAAGCTTATCTTGAGCCAGCGTTATAATCTGAAGAAGCTTTTCAGGGTGAAGTCGGTGATCATAGTCATCAGCCTCCCATAACTGTAGAGAGACTATTTCTTCCTTTCTAATGGTGCCTCCACAGTCAATAAAATCTTTTCTATTCTTAGCCACTTCAGTCACGTGGAAGTGATTAGGCACCAAGCTACCGTCCGGAAGTTGAAAAGTTATG
>Ga0209185_1001125_pt1 | contig 24717 bp, 23 predicted proteins | sample SidtaG_2_FD_187425 | JGI IMG/M metagenome (GOLD analysis project Ga0209185, IMG submission 187425) | Marine algal microbial communities from Sidmouth, United Kingdom - Sidmouth_Asex2 metaG (SPAdes) (version 2) | ecosystem: Host-associated > Algae > Red algae > Unclassified | place: Sidmouth... | reverse complement strand
AATAATCTACCCCAAATGAAGAAGTTATTTTTTTTATATGTTTGGCTAAATTTGACGCGCATAGCCGAGCTACGTAAGTGAAAGAAATTAAATAAATTGTTCCATAATGCGCCGTAATTTTTTCTTTTAAAGAATTCAAAAAATCGTTGCATAGCCATAGCTACGGAACTATTTTTTGTATCTTTTAGAAGGGAAAAGAACAAGCATAATGGGGCAAGTTATTTATTTTCTTTCACTAAGTGAAACATATAAGAAAAAGAACAATTCAGATGGGTAGATTATTTTTTTCGTCTTCCCTAAACGTAACACAGACATTCTTGTCTGTACCGCATGAAGCACAGACAAGAATGTCTGTGTTACGTTTTCTTCAACTCTGCGATAGTTTTCTCCAATTCATTGACTCTTTTCGCCAAATCCGGTAAATTTTTAAACAACACTTGCGAGCGCATAAAATCTGTGTATTTGAATGCAGGAGAACCATGCCATGCTGCGCCCGGCTTGGTGAGGGAGCGGGAAACACCGCTTTGAGCTTGTACTTTCGTGCCGTCTGCTACGGTGATATGTCCTACAAAGCCCGTTTGTCCGCCTATCAAACAATTTTTTCCAATTTTCGTGCTGCCCGCTATGCCTGCCTGAGCAGCGATAGCGGTATTTTCACCAACTTCTACATTATGAGCAATCTGGATGAGGTTGTCGAGTTTCGCGCCGTCTTTGATGTGGGTCGAACCCATCGTGGCGCGGTCTATGACGGTGTTTGAACCGATCTCTACGGCTTTGCCTAAGACGACATTGCCGATTTGCGGTATTTTTTTATACGTACCATCGCCCTGCGGCGCAAAACCGAATCCATCGCTGCCAATGACTGCATTTGCATGAACGATGCAACCATCACCTATCACACAGTCGCGGTAAATACGCACTCCAGGATGCAAGACAACGCCATTCCCGATAGTGACATTTTTTCCAATAAAAACCTGCGGATAAATAACGGTGTCTTGACCTATTGTGACGCCTTCGGAAATATATGCAAATGCTCCAACGGATACATTGTCAGACATTTGCACGCTCGAATGTGCGAATGCTTGCACGTCTAAGCCCGAAGTTTGCGGTACGGATTGTCCAAATTTTTCTAATAATAAACTCACACAACTATATACGTCATCTACACGAATAAGTGTCGGATTGAGTGGTTTTTCTGGCTTAAAATCTTTGCTAACCAACAACACAGAGGCTTGTGTGGTATAGGCAAATGAGTGGTATTTCGGGTTGGCGAGAAAACAAATATCGCCAATTTGACCTTCTTCTATACGTGCGGGGCGTTGGATAATCGTTAGGGGATTACCCTCTAATGTGCCATTTAAATATAAACTAATTTCCTGCGCTGTGACTTGCATGATTCTACAATGATTTGAGTTTGGGTAAACTTTTTAGACTTTGGTTGCACTCGAAACGTTACTAAAATGTTAACGTTTTTAGTTTTACTAAAACTGTATCGTGTCGAAAAAATTGCCCTTGTCGTGACATTTTTTTGGCAGGGATTAATTCTAGTGCAATTATCACACCGATTTTGTTTTTTTGTTTTTCAAAATAAAAAAACAAAATATTCTACGCGAAGATAGGACTCAGATTAAACGGATTAAATATATTAGAACAAGTAAATATTTGTGTAAACCTGTTTTATCTGTTCAATCCGTGTCCTGTTGATGAAAGGGAAGACAAAAAAATAATCTACCCGTCTGAATTGTTCTTTTTCTTATATGTTTCACTAAGTGAAAGAAAATAAATAACTTCTTCATTTGGGGTAGATTATTTTCTTCCTCTTCCCTAATACTGGATATTTTTATAAAAACGCGCATACAGCAAAGAAAAATTAAATTCCTATGCTATATGCGCGTTTTCACGAAAATGAATTAATGAATCACGAATATACCAATTGACGAACTACGGTCTTATCACTACCAAACGTTTGGTTATCAATATTTTACCTGTCGAATCACTGATATTGTATAAGTAGATACCGCGACTCAAATCCGACACATCGAGGCGAGTGCTGCTATCTCCTGTAAGCTCTACGGCTTGCTGTTTGACGATGCGACCAAGCATGTTATATAGGTTGATGTGATAGTTGCCGGCATCAAAACCAATCATGGTGATACTCACATCATTGACGGCAGGATTGGGGTAGGCAAGCATGTCAATTTGCGGCACTTCGGGGGTTTCTACATCGACGATGCTCGATGGTATTTTAAATCGAATGGCTTGTGCCGGACTATTCTCGGCGTTTGGTCCATCGTTATCTATTTCAAATTCGATAATCGGCTCTTTTTCCATATCATTGATAAACATAATAGTTCGTATGGTATCGTACCCGAAACCCTCAAGTGCCAATGCCTCCAAGTCTTGCCAGCCGACAAAGGGGAGTTCTGCCATGCCTTGTGTGTGGCGATATTCTGTCTGTACTATGCGGAGTACATCCCAAGTGCCGTAGGGTGTTGTGAAAGTTCCCCAGCCGTCTGCCTCGTATTTTACGGTCGAAGCTACTTCCAAAGTCGCGGAATTTACGACGGTCGTGAAGCCATCAACAGTGACTTCAAGGTTGGCATTTATCAGTTCTTTGTAAAAAGCATAATCGTCGGTGTAGGTGTCACCGTAAGTCATACCCGCAGGTAATACGGTATAACCGGGGTCAAAAGCAACCGACAAATCCAATTCGACTCCGATAACGGGGGAGCCATAGTAGCCGAGTAAGGTCAAGCCATCTGTATCGTGTTTGTAGTAACCTTCGCCGCCAAAAAAGGGTCCTATCATATCGGCATCAGGGAAGCTGTCTGCCACGACTCCTTCCGACACCTCTTTATAATTCCTGACTTGCATCGACTCTATCTGAATCAAGTCAAAACTCCATGCTTTATTTTCGCCGGTACTGAGGTCATAATCAGGATTGTCATACCAAAATTCGGTAGAATCAATGCCAAGATATAGCTTGTCACCCACCTCCGGGATATGCCCCGTACCCAAGGTGATTTGTGCCTGCATCGCAAGGCTCAAACATAAATACAATCCAAGTAGAAGTAATTTTTTCATATATTAAAATCAATTTGTATACGTGTAAATATTGAAATGAGTGAATGATGACACGTATTTATTTACTCACTCATTCAAAAAGTTCTCAATTATAATGCCACTATGTCTTAATTATCTTAACAGCGTAGCATATACCTGCTATTTTCAAATGTAAAAAATAAACCCCATTCGCTAAACCTGACACATCTAATGTAGGCATATTTTCCGAAAAAACACCACTTAAAACATCTTGTCCGAGCGAATTATACAAAATGTATTCCACCGCATTATCGGCAGTATTTCCATACAAATGAATATTCAATTGTGTGCCTACCGGATTGGGAAACACCTCAAAAGGTTGTCCCAAAGCCGCTTCCAAATCTGCCACCAAAGTCGCCAGACGCAAAGCCGCAAATTGACGAATATGTGTTACCGCCGCATGATAATCATTCATCGTAGCCGGATAGCCCCAACGCCGAATGTGTTCGGGCATCGCAGGGTCATAAACGTTTGTCAATGAGTCGATTTTACGTAAAACATTGGTCGGTGACAAGCTATGATTGAGGTGGTATAAAAAGCCTTGATAAAAACGCGCTTTGAAGGTTTCATTCGTCAATAATTTCCGTAGTAAAACCACAAAAGGCTCATCGTCATACGCATCATCTAAGGGCGTCAACAACTCGCGGATTTTACTTTTCCAATACTCGTGCATCGCCGAATCACCATCATTAAACAACCACCGCCATCGTGCGTTGGGTGTTCGTTCACGCCAATATTTGAGGTTGTTTTCCGGAAAATCCCACAACTCCAAATACAACTCCGCGACCACAAAATCAATAAAATTATCAAGGTGCAAATATTCATTTATCGTCGCATAATTTCCTTCCGTACTCAGGTCATTTTGTCGCACAAAATTCATCATTTCCTCCCATGCCACCGCTTCGCCATCCACTACAAAGCCCGACCTTTCGAGCATATCCACCTCATCATCATCAATACCGTAATTGCTCTGAATATAAAATCTATCGTGCCGTTCTTTCAGATTGAAAATGCCCCAATATTCGCCATTCACGAAAACTACAACGGGTGTAAATGCCTGATATTCCAAACCCATTTCACGCGCCAACAAATGACACAATTCATCTTTAAACGGCACATGAAAATTATTCGGATTGGCAGTCCGTAACACGAGGCGTTTGTAGTCGTCGATATTTTTTTGTGGAAAAAAACGATAATCAAAATCCTTGTCGCCGTACTCCTCACGTGCGTACAAGCGCATTGATTTTTGCGGCAATTGTCGGCTATATTGCCCGTGAACCCTGACCCCACAATCTTGCGCGATGCCCGGCGTACCGTCCGCCTCAAAAAATTCCAAATGCACGGGGCGTTCCCACTCGCGCCCGCGTTGATAGTGATTGCCTGTTTGCAGATTTCCTGCTTCGCCGAGCGCACCCGGAATGTGTATACCCACCTCCGCATCAAAAAAATGGCGCCCATTAGTCACCAAAGAAACTACCGGAAAAGGATAGCGCGAACTCCCCAGTTCATGCACCGCATAAGACGCTGTGTGATAAGGCGTAATCCGCTCACCATCCAAAAAACCAGCGGCTCGTATCGTCATAATTTGAAAGACTTCGCCCTGTGCCGGCTGCCAATATTCGGGGGCTGTGGGTATCACAGCGTAGCTGAGCGCAGTAGTTTTTTTCTCTATAAAAATAGCCTCATCGTAGCGCGTACTACTCGTATCGGGCAATTCGCCATTGAGCGTATAGTATATTTCGGCAGGCAAATAATTGATGAAAATTTGTAAATCAAAAGGCTCGACATGCCACCCCGCAGGATGCGAAAATGCTAAATCGACAGGTTGGGAGGAAGCATTTTTTTGTCCGAAAAAAAATAATATAAGTAGGAATGCGTAAAGAATAGGGATACAAAATCTTCCTCCAAACTCGCCTTGCACTTTCAATGTGCAAGGCGAGTTTGGAGGAAGATTTTGTATTGAATTTGAATGAAAAAAATGGAAAATCATGTTTATTGTTTCTCGTACAGGCGTTTAGGAACAGGGTTTCAATAAATGCAGGTTCCTTATATATTTTTCCAAAAAAAACATATAAGACATGGCGATTAAAGTCGCCTGTACGGTTTAAAATGCGATACCCATTTTCAGTGCCATCATCACATAATTGACACGCTCTATGTATTCGTCCAGATATGCGACATCTACCTCAATACGAGGCGTTTGGAATCGTAAGCCTAACGAAATATGCGCTTTCAAATTGTCGCTAATCGACAATCGTTGCCCGTAATCGAAGCCCAACATCAAGCCGCCGTAGTATTCGTATTGTTCGAGTTTTTGATAATCGCTGTGCCAACCCAAGGCGTAGCCGGCCTGAGCAGTAAAGAAGGGAGAATTGACCGACTCGCGCAGGTATACGTGCGCATCCGCATAGAGAGGCAATAGGGTTTCTTTTTTAAATTTTTCGTAAGCCAGGCCGCCGCCAAACTGAAGGCGCGAAGTAGCCGCATACAGAAATGTATACCGCAAATTGGGTGCGTATTTGAAATCGCCTGTATTGCGGGCAATTTCCGCCCCTACGAGTGCGCCGCCTTCGAGTAGGTGTGTTATTTTTTTTTGTGAAAAAGAAAAGAAAGGCAGCAGTACGAAAGTGATTGTTAAGAGGTGTTTGAGGGTGTGATTTATAATGTTTTTTTGAAATGCAAAACGTAAAAGTTGTGTTACGCATATGGTCGCGTACAACCTTTGTATTTTATTGGATTTAAATTTCTTAAAAAGAAAAAAAATGTTTTGCTTGCGTATTATTTGCACTTTTACATTTATTTTGTTCCTGATACTATACTTTATCATCGGTATTATAGGTGCGCCAAATAGAAAGAATCATGCGAAAGGGCATCAAAAAAGTCGTGATAATACTGCCTACACCAAAGAAAATGGTTTGGGTTTTGATATAGCTCATCAAACTTGTATGTCCTGAAATGGGGACTTGTTCGCGCAGGTATTTGAGCGAAAAAAGGGTTTGAGTACCGTTTTCATCTAAAAACATTTGAAAGCCATACAAGGTGCTAATAAGATTGAAAAGTAGCGGTAGACAAACTAACATCAAGATAAGTTTCAACCAAGTGAGTCGCGCCAAAAAGGTGCTTTTTAGTAGAAAAATATACCGTGTAAACGTAATGAAAATAGCAATAAAAGCAATATTCGCCCACAAAAAAGGATAGGCTTTGAAGACTCGCAGAATGGGAAACAGGACAACCACTGCAAGTATTGCCGTAGCAATCCACCAGATAATTTCAAGCGAAATTTTTAAACGAAATTGTTGGTTCATAAACAGTCCATAGTTGATAGTCCGTAGTCAATAGACAAACGCGAGAATAGACAACCATCAAGTCAAATAAAAAAAGCCCACCGTTGCCGGAAGGCTTTTTATAAAATTTAAATTTTCTTTTACACCGCAAAGCTCTCGCCGCAACCACAAGAACGGGTTGCGTTGGGATTATTGAAATAAAACCCCTTGCCGTTGAGTCCGCCGGAAAATTCTAATGTGGTATTGCAAAGATAGAGGAAGCTACGTAGGTCGGTGACGACTTTGACGCCGTTGTCCTCAAATATCTGGTCGTTAGGTTGCGATTCGTTATCGAAATCCATTTTATACGTCAAGCCCGAACAGCCGCCACTCGTCACAGATACCCGAACAAAGAAGTCTTCCTTCATCTGCTCTTGCGTGCGAATTTCGTGTATTTTTTCCTTTGCGCTTTCTGCTACAAATAACATATTTTAATGATTAATGGTTAATAATTAACGATTAATGTCTGTTAACGTAAATGATTAATCATTAGTCGTTAACCATTAATCATTATTTAGTGATGCCCTACGACTGCGGTTACTTCCATGCCGTTTTTCTCCTGATAATCCTTGATTGCTCCTTTTATCGCGTCTTCGGCGAGTACGGAGCAGTGAATTTTTACAGGTGGTAGAGCGAGTTCTTCTACGATGTCCATATTGTCGATGGACATCGCTTCATCGACAGTTTTGCCTTTGAGCCATTCGGTCGCTAAGGAGGAAGAGGCTATCGCCGAACCACAACCGAAGGTCTTAAACTTCGCGTCTTTTATGGTTTGGGTTGTTTCGTCAACTTCGATTTGTAGACGCATGACATCGCCACATTCGGGCGCACCAACGAGTCCTGTACCTACATTTTTTTGACCTTTATCTAAAGTCCCTACATTGCGCGGGTGCTTGAAATGCTCTAATAACTTTTCTGAATATGCCATAGTATTAATGGTTAACGGTTAACGATTAATGGTTAATAATTTTCAACCATAATAATTACCACTTTTTTAATTTGAATGAATGAATGTTGAATAAATTATTCTTTCACTAATAACAAAAATAAGCTAAAATAAGTTCTTATACTAATTTTTTTATGAGTTGTCGAATTATTGATAAAACGTCAACTCAATAAGTAGCGGAAAAAGAAACCGTCAAAAAGTAAGGATAATTTTGTCTCACTACTTAACTCGTCAATTCATCGACACGTTTTAGTGTTCCGCCCAGACTACTGCGTCGAGGTCTACACCATCTTTATACATTTCCCAAATCGGGCTGAGCTCACGCATGTGATTGACGCCATCCGAAACGAGTTTGATGGCTGCATCTACTTCTTCTTCGGTCGTAAAACGTCCCAAACTAAAGCGAATCGAAGAGTGCGCGAGGTCGTCGCCCAAGCCGAGTGCTTTGAGTACATAAGAAGGTTCGAGCGAAGCCGAGGTACACGCCGAGCCGGAAGATACTGCGATATTTTGATTGAAGGTCATCATAAGTCCTTCGCCTTCAACGTGTTTGAAGGAAATATTCGTGGTATGCGGCATGCGGTGTTCAGTGTCGCCGTTGATATAAGTTTCTTCGAGTTTGGTGAGTCCTTGTTCGAGTCTATCGCGGAGTTTGGAAAGTCTTTCTGCTTCTGCTGCCATTTCTTTGCGGCACAGTTCGGCTGCTTTTCCGAAACCAACGATACCCGGTACATTCATTGTACCCGAGCGCATTCCTCTCTCGTGACCGCCACCGTCCATTTGTGCGGTGACCTTGACACGCGGATTTTTGCGGCGTACATAGAGTGCGCCGACGCCTTTGGGTCCGTACATTTTATGTGCCGTAAATGCCATGAGGTGAATCCCCAAATCTTGTACATCTACCGGGATTTTGCCGACTGCCTGTGTCGCATCTGACATGAAAAGTACGCCGTGTTTGGCACAAATTTCACCGATTTTTTTCATTTCTTGTATCACGCCTGTTTCGTTATTGGCAAACATGATAGAAACCAAAATCGTATTGTCTTTGATAGCGGCTTCGAGTGCTGCGAGGTCTACCATCCCTTTGTCATTGACTTCGAGGTAAGTAACTTCTGCGCCTTTTTTCTCTAAGGCTTTGCAAGTATCAAGTACAGCTTTATGCTCGGTCGTGGTCGTGATAATGTGGTTGCCTTTTCGGACATACATTTCGTACGCGCCTTTGATGGCAAGATTGTCGGCTTCAGTTGCACCCGAAGTGAAGATGATTTCTTTCGAATCCGCATTGATAAGTCCAGCGATTTGCTCACGAGCATAATCAACAGCTTCTTCTGCTACCCAACCTAATGAGTGGCTACGGCTGGCAGCGTTGCCATGTTTTTCGTAAAAATATGGTATCATCGTATCCACTACACGCGGGTCGGTAGGGGTAGTAGAGTTATTATCGAGATAAATCATTTTTGTCATCGGTATCGTATTATATTGTCGTTATGTTGTAGTGATTTTATTTTGCTTCGCAAAATTATTATTCACTATACACTCACTACATGATTTTTTATTTAGATTTCGTCTAATTTCAGAAAGCGTACACAAAGGTAACGTTTTTTTGTGAAAAAAGTTTGGGGAAATTCAATGAATGAATGATGATTTCAATGTTGAGTAAAACGAAATCCTATACTTGATTAGGGAAATGAATGGCAGACTTTGATTACCTTTGTAGTGAAGTATTAAAAGTTTATCAAAAGCGGCACTTTTTTTGCTGTAATATTCACACTTATTTCTCAAAAATAAATACCTCTCTCAAGTGGCTTTGCCACTGTTTAATATTTTTTTACTATATTTTTTTGTTGTTAATAATTTGTTTTTCCCTGCGGGAAAATATAATAAAACACTGGTAACTAAATAATTAAATAATTAAATAATCATAATTATCATAATTATTAACATGGATATTCGCTATATTTTTCTTTTCTTCATCATTATCGCTTTCGCTGCCTGCAAAAAATTCGATAATATCAGTACTGCCGAATGGCAACCCGAAGTCGCGTTTACGCTATTCAACTCGACGGTCAATACGTCAGATTTATTTGAAAACTACGTGAGTTCGGGCGAATTATTGATTGACGACCAGCAGCAACTCACACTTGTATATAGCGGTGGCGGCTATGCTATCGAAAGTCGGGATGTTTTGAACTTGATACCAGATGTCAGTTTTCCGATGATTGATACCTTCATGAAATTGCCTTACCCACTTCCTGCCGAAGTTGAGATTGATTTTATCCGTGCAAAAAGCGGTTTGATACAGATTACCACGGGGAATACATATATGGAACCCCTCGAACTTACCTTTACCATTCCAGAAGCAACGCTTGACGGCGTGCCATTTAGCAGAACCACAACCATTGGTGCTGCAAGTGCCCTTATTCCACTGACTCCTTCGATACAAGCGTATGAATTGGCGGATTATGTCTTGACGCCAGAGAGTGATTCGATGATTTTTCATTACTCTGCTCGCTTGGTCAATAGTGATTCATTAGTCATTTTGCAGGCTGTGGTCGTAGATTTTCAAGACCCTGTGTACAGCTACGCACAAGGTTTTTTGGGAACAGGTACATTTTATGTTCCCTTGGATTCTATCGCCCTCGATTTTTACCAATACTTTAATAACGGTGAAGTGTTTTTTGAAGAACCACAAATGACGATTACTGCACGAAATTCTTTTGGTTTTCCGATGCGAACTTCCTTTAATGTATTGAATGCAATCACCGTAGATGGCGAAACCATTCCCTTTGGTAATCAAGCACTTGCAGATGGAATTGACTTTAATTACCCAACGATAGATCAGATAGGCGAAACGAAAGAAACCGTCGTCGTCATTGGGCGCGACAATTCTAATATCGAAAATATCATCGGACAACCTGTCATTTATTTTGAATACGATGCCGAGGTCAGTTCCAATCCCGATAATGACCTTTCTATTACGAGTTTTGTAACAGATTCCAGTAATTTTTATTTGGATGCCGAAGTCGAATTACCTTTATACGGTCGTGTCAATGGTTTTACGATTAGCGATACCTTTGATTTTGTCGAAATTAGTGAAGATTTTGACAACGTAAATAGCGTAGAATTTAAATTGGTTACGGTCAATGAATTTCCTGCGGATGTCGAATTGCAGGTTTTATTTGCCGATGAAAACTATAATATCATTGAAAAACTACTTGACCCGGCAGAGATGGTCTTTGAATCTTCGACAGTCAATGACCTCGGTGAAATTACAGAACTTGCACGTAAAGAAACCTTCATCCCTTTGAGCAAAGAGCGTTTTAATACGATTACGCAAGATGCTAAATATATGTTGGTACAGATACGTATTTGGTCTTTTGAAAATGGCGAAACATCCGTCAGAATCTACGAAGATACGGAAGTAACCATCAAACTCGGCGTCATCGGAGAGGTGACTTTATAAAGACGTGTTGATGTGTTGACGAATTGATGTGCTGACGTGTTGATGTGTTGACGAATAAGAGTATTCAGTAAAGTGTGTCTCGCAGAGGGTGCAAAGTTCGCAGAGGTCTGATAATCAACTCTCTGCGAACTCTGCATTCTCTACGTGAAACAGAATGTTGAACAGTCTCTGTTTATGTTTTTTTTCGCTACGCGAATTTAAACCACAACACCAATCTATGACAACATAGCAACACAAAAACACTACGATACCACAACACTATGCTAAAACTTACAAATATCGGGAAGCGTTATCGTTTTGAATGGATATTTCGACAGGTCAATCAGCATTTCGAAGCCGGAAAACAGTACGCTATACTCGGTCCGAATGGGTCGGGCAAATCTACTTTATTGCAGATACTTTCGGGTCATTTGTCGCCATCGGAAGGGAATATTGATTTTTATTTTTCGGAAAAAAAAGCCGACCGCGAGGATGTGTTTCGACAAGTGAGTATGGCTGGACCATATATGGATGTAATTGAGGAGTTTACCTTGATAGAGTCGCTGCGGTTTCATCAAAATTTCAAACCTTATCTTGCCGGATTGAAAGCCAAGGATTTGATAGATATTTTGCAATTTTCCAAATCAAAAAATAAAGAAGTCCGCTTTTTTTCTTCGGGCATGAAACAACGCCTCAAACTCGCCCTTGCCATCTGTTCTGACACGTCCCTACTTCTACTCGATGAGCCTACCACCAATCTCGATGCACAAGGCGTAGCCTGGTATCGACACCTCATTCGGCAGTACACCAACGACCGCACGCTCATCATCGCATCGAATATCAAACACGATTATGATTTTTGTGAGGCTTCCCTAAATATTTTGGATTTTAAGTCGTGAATTCGTTATTCGTTCATTCGTTATTCGTTCATTCGTTATTCGTTATTCGTTATTCGTTATTCGTTATTCGTTCATTCGTTCATTCGTTCATTCGTCAGGAAATAATTTTGCTATGCAAAATTATCACAATACACGACTAACGGATAACGAATTAACGGATAACGGATAACGGATAACGAATTAACGGATAACGAATCAAACATTAAGGTAAGACATCAAGGCGTCGTAGCGTTCTTGAAGCGTATCAATGTAGTCGGCTTCCTGATAATGCGCTTTTACGATATAATTATAACGATTGAAACTGGAAATGATGCGTTCGGGATTTTGGATATTGAGCTTGATGGTCAGTCGGATGACTTCCGTATCTCTGGGCGAAGTGATGTAGGTACTCAAAACTCGTGCATTTTCAGATTCTACTATCTGTGCAATCTGTGTGAGCGTATAATCACGACGCGGAATTTCGACTTCGAGTATCGTGCCGGGTTCGGTCATTGCGCCGGTTTGCGCGAAATGCTTGAGCAAGGCATCTAAGGTAATGACGCCGAGATATTGGTCGTCTTCATCTATCACGGGAATAGCCGTGAGTTGGAGTGTCACCGCAGTTTTGACGACTTCGTAGATATGCTCGGACGCACGTACCGAGGGCTTTTGTAAAGATAGGCTATGTGCATTTAGAGCTTCTTCCGGATTGTTGAAGTCATACACATCGTCTTCAGTGATTAAGCCCATAAACTGACCATCATCCACCAAAGGCAAGTGTCTGACCTGAAAATCGGTCATCCAAGCCAATGCTCTATTGCCAGTATCCGTCATTTTCAACGGCGGCAAAGTCTCTGATATTAGATCCTGGGCAGTCATATTAATGATTAATGGTTAACGGTTAATGATTGATGATTAATGATTAATGATTAATTTTTTTCTGTTTCCTCTTTTTCGCTACGCGAAAAAGTATTATATTAATCGTTAATGGTTAACCATTAACCATTATGAAACATGTTTGTTCAAAAATTGCTCCAATACTGCGTTAAACTCATTTGGACATTCCATCATGGGTGCGTGTCCGCTTTTTTCGAAGCCGTGAAATTCAGAGCCTACGATGAGTTCGTGAAAAGATTTGCCGACATGGTAGGGTGTTACGATGTCGTGTTTTCCCCAAATTAAAAGAGTTGGCACAGTGATTTCTTTGAGCCTATCTTTGACATTATGGCGGATGGCAGATTTGGCTGCCGTAATGACTGCCATTGCTTTGTCAATATTATTTACGGTCTCAAATACTTCGTCTATGAGTTCTTTTGTGGCAACTTTTGGGTCAAAAAACGTTCTTTCTGTCCGTTCTTTGATATATTCATAACTCCCACGACGCGGAAAACCTGAACCAAAAGCCGATTCATATAAACCCGAACTTCCGGTAAGTGTCAATGTTTTCACTTTTTCAGGATATTCTAATGTGTAAAGTAAAGAGATATGACCACCCAAAGAATTTCCGAGCAAATGTACTTTTTCATAACCTTTATATTCAACAAACTCCTTTATATGAGCTAACAAATTATCTATAGTAGCTTGTTTTCGTGGCAAATCGAAGATAGGTAATACCGGCAAAGCAACTTTAACCATTTTGCTAAAGTGTCCGACCAATGGTTCAAAATTACTTAATCCGCCAAATAAACCATGCAAAAGCAGTAAGACTTCGCCCTCTCCGCTTTCTGCGTATTTAAATTTCCCTTCTTGTACAAAGGGAGTCGTTGTTGTTTGCATAGGTGCAAATTTAGCCTTTATTAATGTCTTTTTTTAACTTTTAATCGGTAGTTTATTGGTTTGTAGTCCACCATTTATTTTTATTGAGCCTACTTGAAACCAAATCGAATACGGTTATATAATATCTATTCCTATTTAGGGAAGACGAAAAAAATAATCTACCCGTCTGAATCGTTCTTTTTCTCATATGTTTCACTAAATTTTCCTTACGTAGCTCGGCTATGCGCGTCAAATTTAGCCAAACATATGAAAAAAATAACTTCTTCATTTGGGGTAGATTATTTTCTTCCTCTTCCCTTATCTTTCTTTCAAGCCTATTGGCACAATAATTTTTAGCCAATTTTCTAATAACTGCAGACCATTTTTCGTCAAAATAGATTCGGGATGAAATTGAACACCAAAAATAGGTAATTCGCGGTGTGCGATTGCCATTATTTCGTTTTCATTTGTCGTAGAAATAACTTCCAAATTCGTGTCTTCTAAATTTTTGATAATGAGCGAATGATAACGCATCACTTCAAATGGCGAAGGAATGTTTTCAAATAAAATATGCTCCGTGTGTGTAATTATAGAAGTTTTGCCGTGCATCGGCAATTGGGCTTTCACCAATTTTCCGCCAAAATATTCCCCGATACCCTGATGCCCCAAGCAAATACCGAATATAGGTGTTGAACGATGAAAAGTGTCGATTAGTTGCATCAACAAACCAGCAGATTTGGGAATTTTTGGTCCGGGCGAAAGAATAATACCGTCAAAAGTCATGGCTTTGATGGCTTCGAGTGAGTACTCGTCGTTGCGAATGACCGTGCATTCTGCGCCGAGTTGTGCGATATAATCGTAAAGGTTGTAAGTAAAAGAGTCGTAATTATCGACCAGAAGTATCTGTGGTGGCATTTATGAAATAAAAAAATGTAAATATAAGATAACAAATGTAAAAATTGTAGTACGCGAGACTGAGGTGCTATTGTTTTATCATTATTCAGTAGTCAGTCAAGTTAATAATCTCGAGTGAATTTGAGTGAAATTTGGTCGAATACGAGGCGGAGGTTATTTTCGTCTTCCCTTACTATCGACACTTTTAGAGCATGTTTACATTTTACATTTATTTGTCTTCCCTTTTTTCCACTTGAATTTGGTCGAATAATTCAAAGATGCCGTTAAACATATCTTTCACGATAGGAAAACCGGTCTTGATGGCATCAAAGCCGGTTTTGGGTATAGGTTCGAGGTGGGTGTAGATTTGAGAAGTTTCTTTCATGCGTGGAGTAAGCAGGGAGGCTTTGTCCATAAAAGTAAATATACAGCTCAACATAAAAACACCTAAAGCAGCGAGCAGCAAGCCGCCTGCGGCTTTATTGATGATGTTGAGGTTGGTAGAATCCAAGACGCCTTCGACGATATTTCCGACTATTCGTATCGTCAATATCGCTATGACCAATGTAAGCATAAAGGCAAGTATCGGTACGAAATCCAAAGCAGAAGGCGGCACTAAAGATGTCAACACATTCGCCATGACAGGCGTGAATTTTAAGGCAGCAATAAATGCCGCAACAGTCCCTACCGTAGTGATGATTGTCTTTAAAATCCCCTTATTAAATCCGGAATAAAACCCGATTAATGCAGCCCCAATGATGAATATATCGACGAACATAGTGTAAGAGTAGAGAGTTTATGAGTGTAGAGTTTGAGAGTGTAAGAGTTTGAGGGTTTTTTAACTCTCTACTCTTACACTCTCGAACTTTCACACTCTTAACTTAATAACTTTTTGACAATACCCGAAATGACGCTGCCATCGGCTTGTCCTGCGAGTTTTTTGCTTGCCATGCCCATGACTTTGCCCATGTCTTTCATGGAAGTTGCGCCGGTCTGGGCGATGACTTCCTGTACTGCTTTTTCTATATCCGCCTCACTCATGGCTTCGGGCAAATATTTCTCGATGACGCTCATCTCTGCACGCTCTACGGCGGCAAGGTCTTCACGTCCTTGTTTTTCGTAAATATCCAAGGATTCTTTGCGTTGTTTCATTAGTTTTTGGAGTATTTTCGTGCCTTTCGCCTCTGTCATTTCCTCCCCAGTACCGTCGGTTTTTGCCAATAATATGGCAGATTTGATGGCACGCAAGGTGCGCATCGCGACTTGGTCTTTGGCTTTCATGGCTGTTTTGAGGTCGCCGTTGATTGTGTCTGTAAAACTCATTGATGATTCGTTATTCGTTAATTCGTTATTCGTTGATTCGTGTATCCGTTACTCGTTAATTCGTTAACCTGTTTTATTTGTATTTTGCGAAGCAAAATACCTACACGAGTCAACGAATAACGAATACACGAACTACCGAAGCAACTTTCCTTTTTCTTTCACAAATTCTTCTTCGCTGATAAAACCTCTATCGCGCAACTCGCCCAAGCGTTTGAGTTTGACGAGTAGCAGGTCGTCCATTTCGCGTTCGGTTTCGGGAGCGGCTACATTTTTAGCCATCAATCGAAAACCATTGGCTTTAAAAGTATCGTATTCGGCTTGTATGCGAAGGTACGCGAGGGCATCCATCGTTTTTATTTTTTCTATTTCCGTAAAACCCAGCGCAACGGCTTTGTCGAGGTGAAAAAATCCTTCGTCTGCCTGCTCGGTCATGGAGTAAGCGCAGGAGAGATAGAAATGCGTTTTGACGCTTTTCGGTCTTATACCTAGCGATTTTTTAAAATCGGCTATCGCTCCTTTAAAATCAAATTCTTTGTATTTTTCAACACCGCTTTTGAGATAGGGGTCAGGTTTACTGGTTTGCGAACGAGATGTCCTGCGACGTTCTTCTTGCTGCGGCTGCGATCGTCGTCTGCGCTCTTGAGCTACATTGCGCCGATATTCGCGTTTATCGACAAACTGTCGATTGTACTTCATATCAAATACATCCTTGTCCATCACAAAAAACAGAATGGCATCAATAAATGCAATCAACCATACCACCGGCAACCAACAGAACATAAGGTAAGCAATACCTATACCCCCTTGTCCAAGATAGAAACGATGTATGCCGAGTGGACCAAATATTAAAGCTAAAAGACCCGCAATATTTTTGTCTTTCATAAATATGCTATGTGTCGGATGTTAGGGAATTGGTTGATTGGGGCAAACGATTTATTATTAATAATTTGAATTATTTTTTGTTTTAGGGATGAAAAGATAATAAGTAACGAGTAAATAATAACTTCCCGATTTGGACGGCTTCTTTTGCCCTTATTTTCCTCCTCGAAAACAGTCATTTATCCTGATAAACTCCCGCTTTCAAGAAGAAAACTAAGGACAAAATAATCTCGTCGAAATCGTAAACTTATTATTTGCTCGTTACTAAGTAACGATAAAACAATAACTTCACGATTTGGACGGTTTCTTTTGCGCTTATTTTTCCCCTTGAAAACAGTTATTTATCCAGATAAACGCCTGTCTTCAAGCGAAAAACTAAGCACAAAATAACCTCGTCGAAATCGTGAACTTATTATTTTAGTGAAAGAAATTAAATAAATTGTGCCATAATGCGCCGTAATTTTTTCTTCTAAAGAATTCAAAAAATCGTTGCATAGCCATAGTTACGGAACTATTTTTTGTGTTTTTTAGAAGGAAAAAGAACAAGCATAATGGGGCAAGTTATTTATTTTCTTTCACTTATCGTTATTAAACAAAAAAATATCGTTGTGGTTAGCCTGATTACCCAATTCACCAATTCACCAATTCACCAATCAACTAATTCACCAAACCCTGTCAGAGATGTAATCTACAAAGTTAGTATTTTTTTGAGACAAGAGAGAGAAGAGAAAAGAAAGCGGAGAAAACTTCTTGTATTTTTATCTCACGTCTCTTGTCTCGTATCTCACGTCTCAAATCAAACGTTTAAAAATTTATTTTAGTTGTGTTTTCTCCAAAATAAACTCGTAAGGGAAAGAAATTAAATAACATGTGCCATAATGCGCCGTAATTTTTTCTTCTAAAGAATTCAAAAAATCGTTGCATAGCCATAGCTACGGAACTATTTTTTGTGTTTTTTAGAAGGGAAAAGAACAAGCATAATGGCACATGTTATTTATTTTCTTTCACTAAGGGATGAAAAAATAATAAACGTTGCATCTTCACGCCGTTATTTTTTCTTTATACAAGCCAAATTTGACGCGAATAACGAGTTATCTAAGGAGAATTTGGTGAAGCATAAAGGAGAAAGAACAAGTCAAAAAACTTAATTTAGGGAAGACGAAAAAAATAATCTACCCGTCTGAATTGTTCTTTTTCTTATATGTTTTACTAAATCTTCCTTACGTAAGTAGTGAGACAAAAATATCCTTACTTTTTGACGGTTTCTTTTTCCGCTATTTTTCCCTACAAAAATCCTTACGTAGCGTAGGCTATGTGCGGTTTTTGTAAGAAAAAATATCGAAAAAATAACCACGTCAAAATTGTAAGCCTATTTTTGTCCCACTACTTAGTACACTGTTTCACAAATTTATTTACTTTTTTGAGTATTTCTTTTAAAATGACTCTTCACCAAAAAATCCTTAAATACAGTGAGTATTCGCGTCATTTTTGATTCGATTCATTTCAAAATAAACGTCAAAAAATGTAAATAAATTTATAAAACAGTGTACTTAGCTCGGCTATGCGCGTCAAATTTAGCCAAACATATAAAAAAAGTAACCTCTTCATTTGGGGTAGATTATTTTCTTCCTCTTCCCTTATTTATGCCCTGTTCCTTAAACTTAATTTCGATATTTGTGAGAAATAATAAATCACGACACAAACATGGACTTAATTCTTGAATATTTTCCCAAACTAACCACGCAACAAATCACGCAATTTGCTCAATTAGAAGATTTGTACAAGGAATGGAATGCGCAAATCAATGTCATTTCTCGGAAAGATATTGATAATTTGTACGAACGACACGTGCTACATTCGCTGTCAATTGCCAAGATGGTGACCTTCAAGGATGGCACGCAGGTGATTGATTTGGGAACGGGTGGTGGTTTTCCGGGCATTCCTCTGGCGATTCTTTTTCCCGCGGTGACGTTTATTCTAATAGACGGAACACGCAAGAAACTGCTCGTTGTGGAGGCTGTCGCAAAAGCCCTCGACCTGAAAAATGTAACAGTGAAACAAGTCCGCGCCGAAGAGTGTAAGGATAAAGCTGATTTTGTAGTGACACGAGCAGTAGCGTCTTTGGATAAACTGCTCCTATGGTCGCGCCCCCTGCTAAAATCAAAACACATCAACGCCCTACCTAACGGCTTGATCGCCCTAAAAGGCGGTGCCATCGAACGCGAAATTGACCTCATCCACCGAAATGAGTATAAAGAGGTGTACCCAATAAGAGATTATTTTGATAGGGAAGCGTTTGGGGAGAAGTTTGTGATATATGTGCAGGGGTGAGTCGAATAGTGGTGACATGTCGCAATGATTGAGGTGTGAAATGGATTAGGAATGCGACAAAAAACATTGGTTCTTTGACAAATCCAGTGATGGGTAAGTAGTGGGACAAAAATAGGCTTAGTGAAAGAAATTAAATAACTTGCCCCCATTATGCTTGTCCTTTTCCCTTCTAAAAAACACAAAAAATAGTTCCGTAGCTATGGCTATGCAACGATTTTTTGAATTCTTTAGTTTAAAACCACCCTAAAAAAAATTAAGAAGAGTTCATTGAAAAATTGGAAAATTGGAAAGAAAAGTCGAAGTCAATATCTTCGTCTAAAAAGTGGTCTATTAATTCGAGTGCGAAAAAATATATAGAGAACTCTTTGCGGTCTGATCTGATTCGGTGTATATACTTTCGTAAAGGGTGTTTTTCGTATTTTGTTCCCAATTTAATGAGTAAGGTAAAAGCAAAAGCCGCTACCATAATTAAGTTGGAGATGGCAAATGCTGATTTTAAGCGCGTTTTATGCAAATTAAAACTATTGGATTTCAAGTCTTTGAATAGACATTCAACAGAATACCTTCTGCCGTAGGCTTCTATGATATCCAAGGGATTATCAAAATTAGATACAATGGGTATAGGGTCATCATATTTTGGGGAGTGCCAAAGTAAAAAGTTGACATTTTTAAACCGCTTACGAGTAAACTCTACATCAGGGATGAATAAATAGTCCAGCCCTTCGGGTACTGCCAAATTTTTGGCTTGAAAGCGGTCTTGGTTTTCATAAAGTACGGTATCACAAGCTGTTCTAAAGGCATATTTCCAAAATTTACCTTGGCAAAAGCTTTGTAGTTTATCGCTATCAAATTCTCCGTCTCCAAGTAACACAACAGGCTGTTGTGCCAATTGCTTTGCGTAGTACTGCTCAACAGATTGAATTAAGTCCAGATGCATCTGTGAGGTAAAATGTCCCTTGCCGCCTTTCTTGACGACCCAACAAATAGGAATGCCGCGTCCTTTGTAAAGCAAACTAACCATAAGGGCAACGTGTTTATTTCCCATTTGAGAACCGTCAATGACTAAATAAACGACTCCTTGTGTTCCGGCTTGCTCAATAAAGTCCGTTAGAAACGCTTCCATGTAAGGCATGTAGTGCGTTTCATAATCATTCCAAGCATTGTCTAAAAACAATTTGCTGGCTTTTTCGCGACTATGCGCTGTAATGTATTGGGGTAAACCACTGCCTAAAGCACGCATGCTGGACTTTTTCTTACGAATCATCCCACAAACTAGACCCGCGAGCTTTTTCAAGCGACGACCAGCGTGACCTTTTAAGCCTTTGGGGTACAGACTTAGGAGTTTTTTCAGTATCTTGCTATATATTTTTTTTTCATAAGCAGGTAATCTTTGATATTTATCGTAACACAAAGAAAACCTGCTTTTGTGTCTCTTCCTAATTTTCCTAATTTTCAATGAACTTTATCTCTGTTTTTTTAGGGTGGTTGTAAATTCTTTAGAAGAAAAAATTACGGCGCATTATGGAACAATTTATTTAATTTCTTTCACTAAAAAATAAATGTAGATTTTTCGTGTCGTTATTTTTCTTCAGACGAGCTAAATTTGACACGAATAGTCCTTCATTTAAAAAGGATTTGGCGAAATATAAAGGAAAAAGAACAAGCCGAGAATGTACATTTATTCATATTCCGTTTCTTACATTTGTGGTTTATTTTAATTGGATTATTTTCTTTCACTTAGGGATGAAAAAACAATAAACACTACATCTTGACTTGTTCTTTTCCTTTATACTTCACCAAATTCTCCTTAAATAACCCGTTATTCGCGTCAAATTTGGCTCGTGTAAAGCAATAAACACTACATCTTGACTTGTTCTTTTTCTCTTATCTGTGTTTATTCAATCAAAAATTACCCCAATCAAAAATCACTAAATTATTCAAATGATTTTATTTGAGAACGTTGCTGATTTGCAGCATTACCTTAAAGAACAACGCGCTGCAAATGCGACTATCGGTTTTACGCCTACGATGGGCGCATTGCACGATGGGCATTTATCTTTGGTGCGCCGTGCCGTAAAAGAGACGGATATTTCGATATGCAGTATTTTTGTTAACCCGACACAATTTGATGATAAAGGAGACCTTGACCGTTATCCGCGTACTTTGGGGGCGGATATGGATATGCTGCGTAGCGCGGGCAATCGCCTGATTTTCGCGCCTACGGTCGTCGAAATGTACCCACCGGGTTTGAAGACAGCATCGGGCGTCGATTTTGGAGACATGGCAAAACACATGGAAGGTGCGCACCGTTCGGGGCATTTCGAGGGCGTGGCACAGGTCGTCAAACGCTTGGTGGATATCGTGCAGCCCGAATATATGTATATGGGGCAAAAGGACTATCAGCAGCAAGCATTGATGGGTTATATGATGCGGCAATTGAAGTATAAAACCCAAGTCGTCACTTGTCCTATCATGCGTGAGGCGGATGGCTTGGCGATGAGTTCGCGCAATCGACACCTACTGCCCGAAGAACGCCAAAATGCCGGGCAAATCAACAAAGTTTTGCTGCGTTTGAAGGCGAATTTTAAGACACATACCCTAACAGAAGCGAAGCAAGAAGCCCTACGTGATTTGGAAAATATTCCGGGCGCGAAACCCGATTATCTCGAAATTGTGGATGGCGTGACGCTCAAAAGAATCGAAAACTTTGAGGATGCAAAGAGCGTTGTAGCTTGTACAACAGTGCGTATCGGTAAGGTGCGTTTGTTGGATAATATGGTTTTGACCGCAGGCGAATGACGGTGAACGGTAGATGGTAGACGGACGCTTCGCTTGATGGGTTTTAGCGAATTGTAAGTAGTGAGACAAAAATAGGCTTAGTGAAAGAAATTAAATAACATGTGCCATAATGCGAAGTATTTTTTTTGTCTAAGAATCCTTTGAAATCCTTATCCCGAATCGGGGTTCGGGATAAGGATTTTTGTAAGGAAAAATCTGCATTTATTGAAACCCTGTTCCTTAGAGTCTTTTTTTGATAATTTTCGTGATTGCTCGTCCTTTGCGTAAGGGATAGGAGGTGTTGTTTGAACGAAATGTAGCGATAGTGGAATGAAGAGAGTGCCGGATAGCCCGACCCTCGACTGATAAGGAGAGGGATACGCCCAAATAAGGGAAGACGAAAAAAATAATCTACCCGTCTGAATTGTTCTTTTTCTTATATGTTTCACTTAGTGAAAGAAAATAAATAACTTCTTCATTTGGGGTACATTATTTTCTTCCTCTTCCCTTAATATTCACTTCACTGGATTTGTCAAAGAACCTTTTTTTATTAAAAAAAACGGAATTGACCATTAATTGGGCAAAATGTTATATGACCTCGTTGGAGGTCGAATATTGGTGGAGTTTTTCAATAAAAATACGTCAAACGAGCCTTTAGGTTCGTAATATGGAGTACATAAGGGATGAGAAAACAATATTCCCTATTCAACTAATTAACCAAACTATGATAAAGACATTACAGAATGATTTTAAGGAAATAGAAGCGAGCCGCGAGTTGCTTTTTAATGACCTCAAAAAGTATACTGAAGACCAACTCAATTTTAAACCCACTGAAAATGAGTGGTCTATACTCCAAGTGATGAATCACTTGATGATGGCTGAGGTGAGTTCGGTCGTGTATGTACAGAAGAAATTGACAAATGGTTTGGCAGATATTCCTAAAATGGATGCCGAAGGCGATGAGCGTTTTGCGCAACTCACCTCTTATATGCAAGCCGATAATCGCACATCAGCTCCGCCGATGGTTACGCCTACTTTTGAGCGGACTACGCTCGCTGCTACGCGAGAAGGTTGGGACGCAATCCGACAGGATACTGCCACGCAATTGGAGCGTTTTGGCGAAGCCGACCTCAATAAAGCTGCTTATAAACACCTCCTCGCCGGACGCATGAGTATCGTACAAATGCTGGGCTTTTTTCGTCTACATTTTAACCGACATTTAGGGCAAATCGAACGTATAAAGGCAGCGATGGGAACTGGGGAACTGGGGGATTAGGGAAAATAGATAAAAAGGTCATTCCGAATGGAATGACTTTTTTATTGCCTAATTACCCAGTTCCCCAATTACCTAATTACCCAACCACCTACTGCGCAGTGTTTTCAAACCATTTTGCCATATTTGGGCATTGTTTGTAATCGTCGCTGATAATCATATAAGTTTTGACGGCGGTTTTGTCAATCCAATCGCTCATATATTCGGCTTTTCTCTGTTCTACGGCTGCGCTTTGAATTTTTGCATAATCATCTTCAAGATTGGCTTTGTGTGGCTCGGTGTAGGAGCGCATATTGATAATGCGGTAATTGACTTCGCCGCGAGCATCGTAATATTCGAGTGGTTCAGAGATTTCGCCTATCTTCATATCATCTACTGCAAAATAGATTTCTGTGGGCAAATCTCCTACTGAATACATCGTTGTTCCGCTTTGCGGATTTATCATCATGCCGGCATTGTTTTTCGTTTCTTCGTTTTCAGAAAAACGCTTCACTGCCTGCGTGAATGTGATGGAATCATTGAGAATCATTGAACGAATTGAGTCCAATTTCTCTTTTGCTTTTTGGGTATCGGCGAAAGTAATATCCGGTTTTGCGAGGATGTGTCGGGCAAAAACCGTATTACCGCGTCGCTCTACTGCCTGAATGACGTGATAGCCAAATTCGGTTTTGATAATCGGTGAAATTTCTTTGTTTTGCAACCTAAATAAAGCTGCTTCAAACTCCGAAACCATCTGCCCACGCTTCACCCAACCGAGCGAGCCGCCTTGCTTGGCAGAACCGGGGTCGTCAGATTTTTCTTCAGCGACTTTGCTGAAACTCTCTCCATCTTCGACCACGCGGCGACGTGCTTCAACGATTTCGTCGTAAGCTCTTTTGAGTTCTTCTTCATTGACGGCTGGTTTTACTACGATTTCGGCAAGTTCGACCTCTGCACTAAAGTAAGGCAAACTATCCGAAGGAACGGTACTGAAAAACTCACGCACTTCCGAAGGTGTGACGCTTACATTTTCAACAATCATAGCCTGCATCCTATCAGAAAGCATTTGAGCTTCCATATCGCGACGGTATTTTTCTTTCAATTCGAGGACACTCATTTCGTAGTATTTCTCAAATTGCTCAATATCGCCCCCCATCATGCTGAGGATATAATCGACCCGCGAATCTATCTGTTGGTCGATTTCCTCTTCTCCTACCGTGACACTGTCTTTTTCGGCTTGCGCCAATAATAAAGCTTTGACCATCAATTGGTCAACAATAAGACAACGGGCTTCCGGCGGTGCAGTACCCTGTTGTGCTTCGACCAGTCGAAACTGTTCTTCAATATCCGATTGCAGGATGATTTCGCTATCTACGACAGCAACAATTTTATCGAGTACTTCGCCTTGTGCTACGAGGTTCGTTAGAGTCAGTATGGCTATTACAGCCGTAATTATTATTTTTTGCATAACTTATTTGGAGGTTTATTTAGTTTAGTATCAGGAACAAAATAAACCTAATAAACGCTGTAAGTGAAAGAAAATAAATAACTTGTCCCGTTATACTTGTTCTTTTTCCCTCTAAAAAACACAAAAAATAGTTCCGTAGCGATGCTATGTAAGGATTTTTTGAATTCTTTAGAAGAAAAAATTATGGCGCATTATGGAACAATTTATTTAATTTCTTTCACTAATACACTGTTTCACAAATTTATTTACTTTTTTGAGTATTTCTTTTAAAATGACTCTTCACCAAAAAATCCTTAAATACAGTGAGTATTCGCGTCATTTTTGATTCGATTCATTTCAAAATAAA
>Ga0209185_1001119_pt1 | contig 24752 bp, 17 predicted proteins | sample SidtaG_2_FD_187425 | JGI IMG/M metagenome (GOLD analysis project Ga0209185, IMG submission 187425) | Marine algal microbial communities from Sidmouth, United Kingdom - Sidmouth_Asex2 metaG (SPAdes) (version 2) | ecosystem: Host-associated > Algae > Red algae > Unclassified | place: Sidmouth... | reverse complement strand
CAAGAATGGCGATGATGCTAATCAGAGCGATAAGCCAACCCCATCGTTTTTTTCGACGTTCTTTACGAACGCTATAATCGACTAATGAGAACTCAAAAATCGACGAATCACGCTCGACTAAATCATACCGCGGCATCTTCTACTCCTAAATAAATAATCGAAACAGAGGGAACTTTAATTGATGTTACGTTTATCCTAATACTATCGAAGAGAGTTTAAAAAGCTGATTTTGTACTTCGACAAGCTGGTACAGTAGCATATCCAAGAAAAACAGAACAATATCAAACTCCAGATCTGTGTATGAAATGATTCAATTTTATCGACGAGACCTATTTGAATCGAATACAAGCAAAAGGTATCATGGCAAATGAATTCCTTGACCTTAATGCCCTAAACTCAATGCTATAAACCTAGTGCTTTGACAAAGAGTAAGAAGAAACTGTACAATTCGGACGATCGTTCGACAAATATTTTTAATTATTAGCGATACACGATTATCTGTCAAAAAGCAATACGCAATAACAAACAATTTGGTTCATGGAAATAGCTCCGATTCACGAACGTGATCTGCGGAAAGATACGATCTTAGACGCAGCCAAAAAATTAATTTCGCGCAACGGGTACAAAGGTCTTTCTATCCGCGATTTAGCGCGTGACAGCGGCATGGCAAAGGGCACGATTTATTATCATTTTGAAGACAAAGAACAAATCTATCTGAACGTCTTAGAACGTGATTTGATAAACGTATGCAATCTAATTACTGATGCGGCACAGCGCAAAGGGTCGGTACACGAACGGTTGCACAAACTGATCGAGACATATTCAGAGCTTATTTGGCTCAATCGCTCTCTTTTTGTAACAAGGCTGCGCGAAATAAATGAGATGAATAATTCTGTTCAGCAGCTTCTTTACAAACATCGTCCCGCAATTGTCGAACCGATTGAACTTTTATTACAGGAAGGTATCGACGCGGGCATTTTTCGTCCGATCAATATTGAATTTTCGGTTGTCAGTCTTTTTGGGATGATGAATAGCTTTGTCACCCACAGGCTAATGTTAGGAGAAAATTCGGGCGCAAATCTAGAAAAAACGGCGCAAGAGAATCGGTACAATTCTGTAAAAGAGAGATCCTTTATAAAAGATCCAACGCAGGATTTGGAAGATATTCAAGACAAGATCGTACAGCATACATTTGATCTTTTTATTCACGCAATTTCTATACAAGATTCACCCGAAAGAAAGGAAAGAGGCAAACGAGAATGAGAACTTCAGTCAGACCGCAGCAGAACAAAATCATAGCCCAACTTGCTAGGAAGGAAGCAACAGCGAAGACTCAGCATACAAGCAATATACAATTCTGCCAGCCGCGCCGCAAAAAAATTCTGCAACGTTTACCAGTGAGCTATTCCATTCTCATTCTCGGCATCAGTATGATTGTTCTGGCAGCCTGTTCGGTTGATGGGCTTGGCAGCGATGGAGCCGCAGCGAGCGATTCGCCTCAACTGGAAACGTATCAACCCGATGCCGCAGTCGTCACAGATAAGACCGACTCAGGTGAGGATGTATCGTCAGAATCTGGTGCCAGCACAACTACAGAAAAGATCAATGTTGCGCAAGGTGGAAATGAGCAGCAAATGCGCGAGTCGAATGCGTCGCGCATTTCTCAATTGTTAGAGGTAGAGGCGGCGCGTTTAGCGTATAATGGAGAAGTACTGGCCGAAAATCGGGTGCCGGTTGTGGCAGAAGCAAACGGCATGGCGCTAACTGTTTTGGTCGAAGTGGGCAGCATTGTGCGCGCAGGGGATCCGCTCGTTCAGCTCAATAGCGTAATTTTAGAGGCACAACGCGAGCAGGCACTAGCGGGGTTGCAGGGCGCACAGGCGCAGTTGGATCTTTTACTCGAACCAGCAGAACAATCGGACATTGCGGCAGCACAAGCGGCAGTGGCAGCCGCCGAAGCTGCTTATCAGCGTGCGCTACAAGGCCCGACAAACGAAGATTTACGCGCAGCAGAAGCCCAGCGAAGACAGGCAGAAGCAGCTGTTTCGGTTGCACAATCTGCATACAATCAAGTACGCAGCGCGCCCAACATCGGTGCGCTGCCGCAGAGCCTGCAATTGCAACAAGCGACGCTTGCGTTTGAAGCAGCACAGGCTCAATTTGATAAAGTTGCTCTGGGAACAACCGCAGATGTAATCGCCGGGGCAAACTCACAGGTTGTCGCGGCCCGTTCGCAGCTAGAACGATTGTTGAAGGGGGCCAAGAATCCACAAATTCGCGCGGTGCAAGCACAGATTTCGCAGGCCGAAACCGGACTTTATTTAGCACAACTTCAGCTTGACAAAGCAACTGTGCGCGCCCCGATCGGTGGCATTATTTCACAAGTAAATATTAGCGTAGGCTCAATGGTTGGGAGCGGCACACCTGTGGCAACCATCCTCTCGGAAGAGGTGAAGGTAGTGATCCCGGTGGAAGAGTTCCGGCTGGCAACGCTAGAAATTGGGCAGCCAGCGCTGGTTCGGGTGGATGCTTATCCAGACCAACTATTTGAGGGTGTGATTACAATTATTGCGCCAGAGCTTAATTCTGTTACGCGCACCGTTGATGTGACCATTCGTCCCAGTTCGCCCGAAGCATCGGTTTTGGCACCAGGCATGTTTGCAACGGTTGATCTATTCGACCCAGAGGAATAGAGAGAAGAAGTAAATCAAACCACATGCGGGTAGTAGGCGTTAACCTTGATCACACTGTCGTTAAGTTTGAGAGTTCGGGTTAATGGCGTAAGTTAGTGCGGAGAGAGCATTCTCTAATGCCGAAGCTACTCCGGATTAGCCGTATTAGAGAATGCTCTCTCCGCATTTATATCGTCGAACTTAACATCATTGAGGGCTAGGTGCCTGCCCCTGCGAAGCAAGGAGTGAGGACAAAACATGGCCGAACCAAGCCGTTCTGCCACAACACACCTACGCCGTCTCGATCTCGTATCCGGCTTTGTTCCAATCGAGAATGCCGCCAAGCATATTGTGTACGTTTGCGTATCCCTGCATCCGTAGAAACTCTGCAACTTGTCCACTACGGTTCCCGCTGCGGCAGGTGACAATTACATGCTTATCTTGCGGGATGTCGGACAGTCGCGTTGGCACAGTTTCCATTGGGATTAGTAAAATGCCAGGGATATGACCGTTTTCGTATTCCCATTCTTCTCTTACATCGAAGAGAAATACGTCCTCATGATCTTGTAATTTGTATACGGTCTTTACATCAAGATCCTGATCAAGCTCGGCGAGGGAAGTTTCTGAACTCATAATAGTAGCCACCTTTTGTTATAAAAATTCGGGTTGTTATGAAAACTGGATTGATTGTTTCATCGCCATATGATAACGACTGAATCAGTATCTACCGAGCGGCGTCAGAAAGTAACGTTTTCCTACGGGTAAATTTCCTACGGATGAAAAGAGGTAGAAAATGTTCTTTTGTGCTGCCGCTGAGTATCTATTGTCACCGATTCGGGGTGTAAGTAAAAATTTGAACTCAAATATATTATATTCTGCTGCTGCGCATCAGTAAACAAAAAACGAGAACAGATGGAAAATAATCAAAAGAAGATTGAAACAAAGATGGTTCGAACGCAAACCGAGCGTTCGCCTCACCGAGAACACGCCAGTTCGATTTATATGACCTCGAGCTATGTTTTTGAGGACGCTGAACATGCACGCGCAATGTTTGCGCGCGAAGTGCCGGGAAGCATCTATACGCGCTACTCAAACCCAAACGTCGATGAATTTGTCGAAAAGATGTGCCACCTCGAAGGGGCCGAAGCGGGTGTCGCCGTTGCGTCTGGCATGTCGGCGGTCTTCAACTCGATTGCAGGGTTGCTGAACACGGGCGATCACGTTTTGGCTTGTCGCTCGGTCTTTGGCTCGACGCACCAGATCCTAACTGAAATTTTGCCCCGCTGGCAGATGAGCCACACTTACGTTGGTATCAGTTCATCACCAGCCGAGTGGGAGGCAGCAGTACAGCCCAATACAAAATTATGCATTGTCGAATCTCCCACCAATCCGGCACTCGATATTATTGACTTACAGTGGCTGGGCGCATTTTGTCGCGAACACGAGATTATTCTGGTGGTGGACAATGTTTTTGCAACACCCATCTTGCAAACACCGCTCAGAATGGGTGCAAATCTCGTCATGCATTCCGCCACAAAATTTATCGACGGTCAAGGTCGCGCCATCGGCGGAATTTTAGTAGGCGATGCAGAGTTAATCAAAAAGATTGCCTTCTTTACTCGCCATACTGGGCCAAGTCTGTCGCCCTTTAACGCGTGGCTCTTTAGCAAAGGGCTCGAAACGCTTTCGCTGCGCGTTGAGCGCCATTGCGACAACGCCGAAAAGGTCGCCGCATTTTTGATTGACCATAAGCAGGTGACTACGGTTAAGTATCCGCACCACCTAAGCCACCCCCAATACGAGATCGCGCGCCAGCAGATGTGTCGCGGTGGCGCGCTTGTCAGCTTCGAAATTCAGGGCGGTGTGGAACAAGGTCGACGCTTTTTGGACAGCATGGAGTTCATTTCTCTCACGGCCAATTTAGGTGACTCGCGCACAATTGCCACGCATCCAGCCAGCACGACGCACAGTTCGCTTACAGAAGAAGCTCGCCAAGAAGTACAGATTACGCCAGGGCTTATTCGCATTTCTGTTGGGTTGGAGCACGCGGATGACATTATCCGCGATCTAGATCAGGCACTACGCGAAAGTGCGTCAGAAAAAAGAGCGGCTGTTGCAGGCTGAACAATTAAGTATTGCTAGCCAAATAGTACAGGCCACTTCTTGAGTTTGGCTTTCGCTCCGCACATTGTGGTCAAATAAGTTCAAATAGAAGATCCACCCCTATTATTTTTAGTTTTAGCGGGTATATTGTTCATAGAAACAGAAAATATATCCGCCGATGTTTAGGAGTTTGAACCACATATGAAAATTTGGGATTTTGCTATCCGCCAGCCCGTCGCCATGACAATGATTCTCGTTATGGGCATCGTTCTTGGCACCGTTACCTTTAGAACCATTCCAGTTGACCTCTTCCCCGATGTTGAGTTCCCGGTGCTGGTTGTATCCACAGTGTACCCAGGAGCCAGCCCAGAGGAAGTGGAAAATACGATTACATCTTTGCTGGAAGACGAATTTAGTTCGCTCGCTGGTATTGATCAGATCAATTCGCAAAGCTTCGAAAGTTTGAGCAATGTCATCTTGCTCTTTAAGCTGGATGCAGATGTGAACCAGGCATCGCAAGATGTGCGCGACAAAATCAGCGTGCTCCAGCGTCAACTTCCTAGCGATGCAGAAGAACCGCTGGTTCGACGCTTTAACCCAACCGACAATCCAATTTTGCGCTTTGGGGTTGCCAACGAAAGCGGAAATCTCACCCCTGCCGAGCTTCGCTCCTGGGTAGAAGAAAACATTCAAACGCCGCTCCAGCGTGTGCAGGGCATTGCAGCCGTTGATGTTGAAGGAGGTGATATCCGTGAAATTCAGGTCAACCTCGATCTGCAAGCGATGCAAGCGCGGCGTATTGCCGTGCAGCAAGTCATCAGCGCGTTGCAGACCGAAAATCTAAACATTCCAGGTGGCTCGGTCAACGACAGCGATGGCAAAAATCTGCTTGTGCGTACGCCCGGCAACTTCGAAGATATAAATGATCTACAAAACGTTATCATCGCACAGCGCAGCAGCCCCGTTTACCTGCGCGACGTTGCGACCGTTGTCGACGGCTTCAAAGAAAACGAAGTAATCACGCACGTCAACGGTAAAGAGTCGATCACGGTGAGCATCCGTAAACAGAGCGGTTCCAACTCGCTTGCCGTTTCGGACAGCGTCAAAGAGATGCTGCTAGAGATCGACGCCAACAGCCCCGACATGACGATTGCCACCGCAGGCGACGAGTCGATTATTGTGCGCGAATCGACCAATGGCGCGCTTAGCGATTTGCTGTGGGGTGCGCTGCTTGCTGGCCTTACCATTCTCTTATTCTTCCGCAACTTCCGCAATACCATTCTTACCATTATTGGTATGCCTTTCATCCTCATCACCAGCCTCTTCTTTATGAATTTAGTCGACATTTCGCTCAACAACATTTCGTTGCTGGCGTTGGCATTGGTCATCGGCTTGATCATTGATGATGGGATTGTTGTGCGCGAAAACATTCTGCGCTGGATCGAACGCGGCTATACACCGCGCGAAGCGGCGAGCAAAGCCACAGAAGAAGTGCTGCTGCCTGTATTGGCAACCACGGCCACTATCCTTGCTATTTTTGTGCCGGTGGCTTATGCGCAGGGATTGATCGGGCGCTTCTTTCGTGACTTCGGACTCACGGTCTCCATTGCGATTATCATCTCCACGTTCGAGGCCCTGACCTTGGCCCCGATGATGGCCGCTTACTTCTTTAAGGCAAACACGAAGGTGCCCGAGGGCATGATCGATGAATCGGCTGGTCAAGAAGCGGCTGGGCGCGGCTGGTTGAATCGACTCTACGGTGCCTCGCTAAATTGGGCAATGGATCACAGACTCATTACAGTTTTCATTGCAGCGGCCATTGTAGCAGGCAGCTTTTACGGTGCAGGATTTATCAAGACAGCTTTCCTCCCGAGCCTTGACCGCGGCTTCTTTGATGTGTCGATGAAGCTTTCGCCAGGCACGCAGCTAGCAACCACGGCACGCGAGGCGGAAAAAGTGGAGGCAATCATCCTGAGCCATCCGCAGGTGCAGGATGTCTTTACAACCGTTGGAACAACCACTGAGCCAGAGACGGCCAAGTTCTTTGTAAAAGCGATACCAGATGTGGACACGAGAGCCATTATTGACGATCTGCGTGCGCCGCTGATCAATGTGCCAAGCGTTTCGTTTGCGCTGGCCGATGCCGTTGCGGGTGGAGACACCTTTATTGATGGATCAAAAAATATTGTGGTCGAGGTGGTATCGCCAACCGCTGAATATAGTTTGCTGGGCGAAAGTGCCATCGAGTTGCAAGATCATCTAGTTGCCACTGTGCCAGGGTTGATCGATGTGACGACCAGTTACAGCGAGGGCAAGCCAGAATCGCGCGTTAAAGTGGATCGAGAGCGCGCCTCGAACGCCGGATTGAGCACAGCCCAAATTGGGTCTACGCTGCGTACGCTCATTAACGGTGAAGTAGCCTCAACGTTTCGCGGGAATGGAGAAGAAGCAGATATCAGCGTGCGCTTGCGGCCCGAGGATCGAGACATTGTTGCAGATATTTTTGATATCAATTTTCTTTCGGCCGAGGGGCAGCTTGTTCCCCTGCGCACAGTAGCTGAATCAATCGAATCGACTGGGCCAACCCAAATTCAGCGACGAGATCGACAGGGCATTGTCTCTATTGGCATGAACGTTGTTGGGCGCGATGTGCCAACCGTTTCGGAAGAAGTCGCGGCGCAGCTCACTACGATGCAACTACCAGCAGGCATTTCGGCGGCAATGGGTGGCGATACGCAGGATCAGCAAGAGGCTTTTGCAAATCTTGGGTTGGCAATGCTTTTGGGTGTGGTCTTTATTTACATGGTTTTGGCGGCGCAATTTGCCAGCTTTATTCAGCCGCTGCTCATTATGATCGCGATGCCATTGTCGATTATCGGTGCGTTGGTGGCGCTCTATATTACGGATCGGCCGCTGGATATGACGGCCTTTATCGGGTTTATCATGCTGATGGGGTTGGTGACGAAGAACTCGATTCTGCTGGTGGATTTTGCCAATATAGAACGTAAACAGGGTGCATCGGCTGATTTGGCAATGCGGCGGGCGGGTCCCGTACGTTTGCGCCCCATCCTGATGACAGCGATCTCGCTCATTTTGGCGATGATTCCGATTGTGCTGGCTATCTCTGAGGGGGCCGAGTTCCGGCAGTCGATGTCGATTGCGATTATGGGCGGCATGATCACAAGTACACTGCTTACGCTCTTTGTGGTGCCCGTCTTTTATAGCTTGGTGATTGGTCTACAGGATCGAGGCAAGGATGTCGAGCGCTACGTGAAGCGCGACCCAAATATGGCGCTGATTCCAGCAACAAATGGTGCGCTAGAACTCGTGCCCGATCCGTCGGCAGCTACATTGTTGACGCCCCATGTACCGGTCCACAATGTTGAATGGCCCACGGTCGGCCAGCCAGTAGCAGCCCAGCCAACAGCAGGCCAGCCTATCAACGGGATGCCGGCTCAGCCAGTTAGTGGGACCAATGGTTCTGCTAGCAATGGTATAGCAGTGCAACCGATCAACGCAACAACGGCTCAACCTATTACCGGCATAAATGGCATTACTGGAAGTGGCTCGATAGAGAATGATGTAGGTGGAAATGGAAATGGATCAAGTGGACATAATTTGATGCAGAATGGTTCCAGCACGAATGGTTCTGCGGAAAATGATTTAGGGCAAAATGGCTCTAGTGGAAATGGCTCTAGTGGAAATGGCTCAGGTACAAATGGTTTGAGGATATCGAGTTTTGATGATAATGTGCAACAAGCGTCAGTTGAAGCGACAAAATAAACGAATTTGATAGACTGGGATGATTGCACAGGTTTACCCTTCGATAAGCTCAGCCACCAGCCGCCGTACTAGTAAGACGACGCCAGCGTTATCTGATTTGTCAACCATATGAGATCCTGTTGAGCCAAATTTAATAAGCATGATCAAAGTGAATTCTAGAAGTGCGAGAGTAATTACCGATTGAGAAGGCGTCTCTAGCCTTAGCTGGTTTTGATGCCAAAGGCAGCGGCTGCGCCCTCACACCCAAAATTGATAGGCATAATACGCCATATAATATGAGAAACATAAACAATCTACCAAAATTTACTTTCATCACAGCCTTTATCACACTCTATCTAGCTCTTTTCGCAAGTTCAACTGTCCATGCTCAAAATCTGATTCCAGAATCTACTTTCAATGAAGATTCCACAGGTGGATGGTGGACGACGGCCAATCTCGATGCAATCATAACGGATGGTCAATTTTGTGCGACCACCACAGATGATGGTGGGACAAATCCTTGGGACACCATCTTTGGCCACGGCGATCTGAACTTGGAGGCTGGGCGCTTATATGATCTGTACTTTGATCTCTCTGCACCAGCCGGAGTGAACGTGAGCGTCTTTGTGCAAATGGGTGACGATCCATATATGGAGTACTATGGGCTAGATGTAATTGGCAATGGTGTGACAACCCACTACGAATCGCCCTATCGACACCCCACTACTGATCCAGCGGGTCAGCTTATTTTCCAATTTGGCGGTCAAGGCGCTGGCACAGTTTGCATAGATAACGTCATGATCGGTCCGCCCTCCGCCACACCGATTGCGACCAACGCGATTCACGTTAATCAGCTTGGTTACTTTGTTGATGGTGCCAAACATGCTACCGTCGTCAATGCATCTACAGAGCCACAGGTATGGACTCTACTCAACGAGGACGGCATAACCGTACGCCAAGGGGTAACAACGGTTTACGGCAATGACGAAGGCTCGGGGCTACATCTGCATCAGATCGACTTTTCGAGCTACAAAATTGCAGGCTCTGGCTACACAATTCAACTGACAAACGCAGTTAGCCATCCATTTGAAGTCAGCGAAAATCTATATGAAGAGTTAATCTATGATGCGTCTCGTTATTACTACTTTGCGCGCAGCACCGATCCGCTGGTGATGCCATACGTAGATAGCATCCTGCGAGAACGGGAGGGTGGTCCAGCCGATGACAACGTTCGCTGCTGGCCCGGCAGCGGTTGCGATTATTCACTCGATGTCTCTAAGGGCTGGTACGATGCAGGAGATTACGGCAAGTATATAGTAAACAGCGGATTTAGCGTCTGGCAGTTGATGAACCTGTACGAGCGCGGCCTACACATTGCCCCCAAGACGCTCGCGCCCTTTGCCGACGACATGATGAACATTCCAGAGAGCGGCAATAGCGTTTCCGATCTACTGGACGAAGTGCGCTACAATTTAGAATTTATGTTGGGGATGCAGGTACCCGACGGCGAGCCACTAGCTGGTATGGTCCACCATAAAATTCACAATACCGAATGGCATGAAGTCGGCATGTCACCATTTGGGCTAGAGGGCGATGAGGGCGGTGAGCGCTATTTGACTCCACCCACCACAACCGCCACGCTTTACTTCGCTGGAGCCATGGCACAGTGCGCCCGAATTTGGACACCTGTTGACGCAGCTTTTTCTGCTCAATGTCGATCTGTCGCCGAAAGCGCATGGGCAGCCGCCATTGCCAATCCAGCAGTCACCCACCCTGATGAGCCGTACAATAATGGTGGTGGCCCCTATGGAAATTTAGATTCTGGCGATGTGATTGCCGATGAATTCTACTGGGCCGCTGCCGAGCTTTTCATCACCACAGGCAAGCAAGCGTATCAAGACTTTCTGCTGGCATCACCCAATCATCTTGCGCCCGGAGAAGTGCCAATTTCATCCTATGAGATCGACATGATCGGACGCATTTCGCTGAGCACGGTGCCTAATAACCTGCCAAAAGATGAGCTAGATGCGGTGAAAGCAACGGTTATCGACCTAGCTGATTTCTATGTGGAGATGGTCAACAGTACAGGCTTCGGCGTGCCAATTTCTGCCGACAATTACTATTGGGGATCCAATTCAACATTGCTCAACAAGGTAATGGTTTTGGGTGTTGCGTACGACATAAGTGGTGATGCTATCTACTTGACCGCGGCACAAGAAGGAATGAACTATATTTTAGGCCGCAACCCGCTCGGTCAATCCTATGTGACGGGTCATGGTGAACGGGCTACACTCGATCCGGTTAGCACGTGGTATGCCAACATTGTCAATCCGGATCGACCCATTGCACCGGCTGGCTTTCTCGTTGGTGGTGCAAATCGCACGCACCCAGACATTTTTGCCACCGAAGCGCTAACCGGATGCATTGGATCAACCTGCTATATCGATCACATTCGCGCGTATTCGACAAACGAAACCGCCATCAACGTCAATGCTTCACTGGTCTGGGCAACGGGCTTTTTAATATCAGAGTCGAGCGGTCAGAGTGAGCCACAGGCAAAACGCACCTTTTTATATTTGCCAATGTTTAGCGAATAAGGCGAATCAACGGAATTGGGTTTCTTTAAAAGCTATGGTATGATGCCGCCAATGATAAAACAACGGTCAGCAACTGCAACACGATTTTCTCTCAGCCTTATCAACCTCCTTCTCGGAAGGAGGATTTTTGGCTTGGAGAATTTCAGTCGCACGGCAGTACGCTAATTACAGTAGACTGAATCGCTTATTTCAAAGGCTTCTCCAGGTGGAGAAGCCTTTTTTTATGCCCTAAAATAATAGCCACTTTCGCATTACAACCATACCAAGCACCACTACACCAAGCACCACCACACCAAGCACCACCACAAAAGGATAGAAATCATGACAACTCTGGTACCGGTAGATCAATCAAAAGATGCTGACATTCAAAGAGAAATGCTGGATGTTGCGCACGATTCACGCCGGATGCGTGATTATATTGCAGATGGTTCAGTCAAAAAATATCACCAATTTGCGCAGATCGACCTGCCCAATCGACAGTGGCCATCCTGCGTTATCACCAAAGCACCGATCTGGTGCAGCGTGGATCTGCGCGACGGCAATCAGGCGTTGGCCATTCCAATGAGCGTGGACGAAAAGGTGAAGATGTTCCAGCTACTAGTCGATATTGGCTTCAAGGAGATCGAAGTTGGCTTTCCCTCCGCATCACCAACGGAGTTCAATTTTATGCGCCGCTTGGTCGATGAAAATTTGATCCCCGATGACGTGACGGTGCAGGTGTTGGTGCAGGCACGCGAAGCGCTCATCCGCCGCACCTTCGAATCGCTGCAAGGCATCAAGAGCGCGATTGTCCACCTGTACAATTCTACATCCGAGCTGCAGCGGCGCGTGGTCTTTGGCATGGACAAGCAGCAAATCATCGACATTGCGGTCAATGGTACCGAGCTAGTCAAGTCACTCGTGCCGACGCTGCCCGACACGGACATACGCTTTCAATATTCGCCCGAAAGCTTCTCGGCAACCGAGCTAAAATTTGCACTGGAAATTTGCGAAGCGGTGGTCGACGTGTGGCAACCAACACCCGAGCGCAAAATGATTTTGAATCTGCCTGCCACTGTAGAGATGTCGACCCCCAATTTGCACGCCGATCAGATCGAATGGTTTTGCACCAAAATACGTCAGCGCGATTCTGTACTGATCAGCCTACACACGCATAATGATCGGGGCACCGGCGTCGCTGCGACGGAGTTGGGTCTGCTGGCCGGTGCGGATCGCGTCGAAGGCACGCTATTTGGCAATGGCGAGCGCACGGGCAATGTGGATATCGTAACACTGGCGCTAAATTTGTACACGCAGGGCGTTGATCCAAAGCTAGATTTTAGCGACATTCACGCGGTGCGCGAAGTCTACGAAAAGGTGACGCGTATGAGAGTCCATGAGCGCCATCCATATGGTGGTGAGCTAGTCTTTACCGCGTTTTCGGGATCGCATCAAGACGCAATTCGTAAAGGGATGAGCGCACGCAAAGAAGCGCAGCAAGAATTGTGGGAAGTGCCCTACTTGCCCATTGATCCGCAAGATGTTGGCTGTACATATGAGGCGATCATTCGGGTCAACTCTCAGTCAGGCAAGGGAGGCGTTGCCTATCTTCTCGAATCGGAGTACGAGTTGCGGATGCCAAAGGGGATGCACCCCGAATTTGGGCGCGTGATTAACGAAATAGCGGATCGAACGGGCGAGGAGATGACGGCACAGCAGATCTACGAGACCTTTGTGCAAACATACTTTAAATCTGCATCGCCCTTTGAGTTAGTCACATTCCGCGTGACGCCAAGTATCGATAGTGATGACGAAGTGACCTGTTTTGCCACCATCAAAATCGACGGGACAGAGCATCAACTCTCTGCAACGGGCAACGGACCAATTAACTCATTTATGAAGGCAATGAAGGAGGAGTTAGTGCCCGACTTCAAATTTATTTCGTACGCCGAACATTCAGTTGGCCGCGGCTCAGCCGCACGGGCGGTGGCTTATATCGAAATCGAGACGCCATCGGGTGCGCATTTCTTCGGGGCAGGAACGCATCACAATACCTCGATTGCATCAATCAAAGCACTACTTGGGGCAATCAATCGGGCGTATAAAAGCAAATAATTTTAAAGGTGATGTAGGAAGCGGCGAGTTTATAAACTCGCCGCTTCCTACATCACCTTTCTTCCTACCCCACAAAATCTTGATCAAGGATCGGAACCGAGCCATTCTTCCCCGTCTCGATCCCCTCATCCACATAATTGGGCCGCTTTATCATATCGTAAACATTGTAAGGCGTACACACAAAGTGCTCCACCTCTTGACGCACATCGCCATGCACCACATTAAGATCAGTGCGAATCTGCTGCACCACCTCATCCAACGAAACAAAATAAGCATCCACATTATCGCGTACATCCAAGCTCAGCAGCGTCTTTTCGAGCGACAGAGACGAATCATGCGGATCGAGCTTCGCGCGTTCATGCTCGACAAACTTCACAAAATGCGCAATTTGATTGGGCCCCATACTGCGTACATAGAGCACCCCATACACTTTTAGCTGATAGACAAATTGCGACATCGTCGAGACTAACTCTTCACCCGCAACTAAACAAGCATTGCCAACCTTCTTTTCAATATTTAGCGTCTCGAGCCGCGTGATAATGTTGTCATCATCTATAGTAAAAATCGTATCCAAAAGATCGCCATACACGGCAATCTTCTTCGTAAACAAACGCGCGGAAAACTCCCGCTCCTTCTCCTTAGCCGACTGCACACGCACCATAATCGTCATCGCGCCAACAGTAATCACTGACCCCAAAATCGCAGCAAAAAGCTCGTAGACAAAGGGATTCGTCTCTTCGCCAAACTTTAGCACACGCTCCACCGTGCTAAAGCCAGAAAGAATAAAAACAATCGCAATGATCCAAAAAACCGTGCTGATTTCGGGCGTTCTTGGTTTATTCATCGGCGTGGGTCCAGTGGAATAGGGATGTCAAAGGGCGTCATAAAAATCTTTTGTGCCACTGCTGAGCCGTCTATTATGGCTCAATCAACTCATCTACAATTTTAGCCGATGAGAGCACACCAGGCAACCCTGCGCCAGGATGGGTCCCCGCGCCGACAAAATAAAGGTTGTCAATATCCTCGGATCGATTGTGCGGCCGGAACCAAGCAGATTGCAGCAGCGTTGGCTGAACCGAGAAGGCCGAACCGAGATGACTGTTTAATTCGCCTTCAAAGTGTGGCGGATCGATGTAGTGTAATGCCTCCAAATTTGCGCGCAGACCGGGCAGGTAATTCTCCTCTAAAAATTGCAAAATCGTGTCTCTATATTTTGGACCAACCGTCTCCCAATCAATATTCGCAGCTAGATGTGGCACAGGCGAAAGCACATAAAATGCCTCATTACCATCAGGGGCCATCGATGGATCCGTTAGCGTGGGCATGTGTAAATAGAGTGAGAAATCGTCAGGCAACTCCCCGCTGCTGCCAAAGATCTCGGTCAGCAACCCTTTGTAGCGTTCGCACAAAATAATGTTGTGGTGCGCCAGTTGCGGAAAGCCCTCTTCGGCCTCGATATAGCGTTTTTTGGTACCAAAATAAATCACAAAAAGGGACATGCTATACTTCATCTTATCGATACGGCGGTCGCTATTCTTTTTGCGATGTTGAGCCGGGATCATATGTTTGTAGGTCGCGGCAACGTCGGAATTTGCAACCACAATGTCTGCTCTCTGCTCGCTGCCATCTGCTAGGCGCACACCGACAGCCTGCCCATTTTCCACCAATATCTCCTCGACCGGACGTTCCAAGTGAACGGTAACGCCGAATTCGTCCATGAGCTTGCCAAAACCGTTGACAATCGCAGCCGTGCCGCCCAACGCATAATGGACGCCCCACTCGCGCTCTAAATAATGGATCAACACGTAGAGTGAAGCCGCATCAAATGGGTTGCCCCCAATTAGCAACGGGTGGAACGAAAAACAGCGCCGCAGGAAATCGTCTTTTACAAATTTCGACACATACTTGTACACGCTCAAATACGACTGTAAGCGAATCAGATCGGGCGCGACTTTAACCATATCCATAACGTTGAGAAAGGGCTTGTCGATCAGCGCCATGCCGGTGTCAAAAATATCTTTGGTCGAAGCAATAAAGCGCTCGTAGCCTTCTATATCAGACGGATTCCACTTTTCGATCTCTTCCAAAATAAAGTCGTGGTCGCCATTATAATTAAAGTGACGGCCTTCGTGGTCAAAGATGCGATAAAATGGATCGCACGGCACAAGCTCGAAATAATCTTCACGATTTTTGCCCGCAAGTTCCCAAATATCGTCAAAGAGAAAGGGTGCAGTAATAACGGTCGGGCCACCATCAAACTTAAACCCATTAATCTCATAAACATAGGCGCGCCCACCAAGTTTGTCACGTTTTTCAAACAGCTCTACATCATGCCCCTTAATGGCTAGGCGCGCGGCAACGCCCAAGCCGCCAAAACCGCTACCGATGACGATAATTTTCTTTTTCACAGATTAAGACCTCTACTCTCATGTCGTTATAATTTTGGGTGATAGACTTCATGCTGGTTATAACATATTATTATTGTACATGATAGTTGGGCAGATCCAGTTTTGGTGATATGGGCCACTTTTCTGTGATTAGAAGGATTACGTAGTAAAATAGACATATAATCGAGATTGCGGCCATTGCCTCTTTGTCCGTACCACCAAACAGCGCTACCGACCCGCAAAATGGCCCGCCTATTCACGTAGCACGAGGAATAAATAGCACGAGAAACAAGTAGGAGCCAAATTCAAATGTTTGAAAAAGGAGATGATCCATTGAAAAAATTTGTCATGCGCACTTTTCTACGTCTGCACACCGCATTGTATCGGCTTTCCAATGGCAAAATTGGCGGCAATATGGGAGATAACAAGATCTTGCTGCTCAACTCGATTGGGCGAAAATCGGGCAAAGAGCGGGTCAGTCCACTGGCCTACATTGAGGATAATGGCCGCTATATTTTAACCGCGTCAAATGGCGGCGGGCCGAACCACCCTGGGTGGTATTATAATCTGCTCAACACGCCGAATGTGACAATTGAGGTGATGGGAAAGACAATTAATGCGATGGCCAAAATGGCGGAAGGGGCCGAGCGCAACCGACTGTGGGAAAAGCTAACCGCAAATTTTGACCAGTTTCGCCAATACCAAGAAAAGACAGATCGTACAATTCAAATGTTTATCCTCACACCGGAGCAGTTATAATGAGCACAGTCAAACCATCCGCAAACCCAGAAGCGGATCCGCGCGTTAAGGCCGTCTTTGATGATATTCGCGCCACGCGCAACACCGACTTTATCGGCAATATCTGGAAATATTTGGCCTTCAATCCCGCTCTGCTCGAAGAAGTTTGGGGCGAGATCAAGGACGTGATGGCGACCGAAACGTTGATCGACAGCAAAACCAAAGAGATGATCTACGCTGCGGTGTCGATTGCCAATGGCTGCGATTACTGCATCCACTCGCATACATTGCAGGCAAAAGCCCAAGGCATGGCCGACGACGAACACGCCGAATTGCTGCGCATCGTCATGCTCGCATCTAAAACCAACAACCTAGCCAACGCGCTCCAGCTACCCATCGATCCAGAAATGGACATGGAAAAACGATAAGAAGGTTAGCTACAAATTTCGCAGATTTGCGCGATTATTATCCCTACCCTAGCACACAAATTCGGGCTGTTGGCATGAATCTGTGTGCTAGAGTTAAATCCGAATCTGAGTGCTAACCTTACCCCGAAAAAAATATTATCGCAATGTAATAAAATCCATTGCGACCGAATCTGAGAGCAAAACTGCCTCTCAAAAAGCGGGTCAAAATCAGAAACAATGGAATTAATTTATTTTATCACAATGGATTGAAAAACATCCTCTTACTCCATCGCAGTTCCCCTCTCAATTTCCTTAGTAAACCCCGTAAATTGGACCACTAAGTGGGCGCAAAAATCCAAATATTAAGAAAAATAATCTACCAATTTTTGAGTATTAACAACGCCATTTAATTGATGTATTATTTTCACCCGAGCCAAAAGAACGCATGTTCTTTTGTTGGTTTTTCTAATGCAAGACACCATGCTAAAGTCGTGACCCGCAGAGCTGAATCCCCCGTCAGCTCTGCAACAAAATTGCACCGCTCATCATCCTATTTAGCCATTGCCCAGGCGCGGCTCAAGCACCAAACAGTCAGACCCAAAACCGAACCAGACTCCATCATCTCTCCGTTCATCTCACCCCTCTGGATTCTGCCTCTGTACCCAATTGTATCACCCTGTCTTTCTACCGTTGCGAAGCTATCTTGTGTAGTGTTGCAGGCGCATAATATAGCACGTTCATAATTGAGACTGATCTACATGGTATCCCAAGAGCCTTCAACTGCCGTTGACGCCACCATCGAAGAGATAGAGCCAGACCCATAAGCCGCACGATCAGCTAATCAAAAAGAGTATCATTACCTGCATAGAGCCAAACCCAAATCGGATCTCCTACAAACGGATTGCCGAAAATGGCGACCATATCATCCAAGTCATTCTGGGCAATCTCTTCGACTACGAACCGCTCATCTTCGACACCAAGCCAGAGGTCAACCAACCGCTGCCCTGTCATATCTCTCATCAAATCGGCAACCACACCATCTGCCTGCCGCCATGCAATCTCGACTCATACGAAGCGCCAGCCGTTCCGCCCGAGCCGCTTTCATGGCGCATGTACTTACACCAACAAGGTCTCTATCACATCTACGCCGATGCGCTGGCCGATTATTACAGCTACGACGAGTCGGGCGACATTCAAGACCTGCTGACGATGACGCCCGCTGAGCTGATTGCGCACAATCCCGGCCAAATCTTCTACATCAACGTTGAGTGGCTCGTACCAGGGCGTGCCCAAAACACAGACTGATTTCTAGTTGATCCATCGAAGCTATTCCCGTGATATACGCTCACGTGACGCGCGTACCTTTTGGAGGAAGAATGAACAGTACCCCGTATAGCCCAACACCGGCTAAAATCGCTGACGACCTGCTCGCTGAAGTCTGCGCCAAACATCATCTACTTGTCGAGCTGCCCAGCTAGGCAGATACCCTTGCCGCTCTTGGCTTCAACAGCACCGCCTACAGTATTGCTCCAAAAACAGTCTATCCATCAGAGACCACCTACACCCATCTCTGGATAGAATATCTCACGCCTAGCGCCGAGATCCTGCGGATCCTAGCGCCAGTCAGACAGAATATCAACCTAATCACTGCCCCCCAGACTATCGAAGCACTCTATCAGCAGCAGCGGATCGCACCTGAATCAGATAATGAGGCGCGCACTCACGCCATCTACGATCTCTTGACGCAAGACGATCTAAGTGGTCTCCAATTTCTGGCCGACCGCGTCAAGCGCGCCCGCGACCACAGCAAACGCACCGAGCTTCTGACGCTCATCGACCTCTGGCGTAGCCTCGATATCATCGAGCAAACCATAACAATCTCCGACACGCTCGTTCGCGCGGGTATCAGCACCAAAGAGTGGAACACTATCGTTAGCGCTTACCAACCGGCCACGACCAGCAACCGCAAAACGCGCTGGACTGCGACTGAGATCCGCAATGCCATCTTTCCCGAACCGGAATTCATCGTGCCGGGTCTCATCCCGCTTGGGCTAACCATTCTGGCTGGACGACCCAAAAGTGGCAAATCCTTTCTGGCACTCCAGCTTTGCATCGCCGTTGCCAGTGGATCTGCCCTTCTCGACCGCCCTACTCAAAAACGCAAGGTGCTCTACTGTGCGCTCGAAGATAGCCCGCGCCGCATTCAGCAGCGCATGGTTGGTCAGGATGCATGGAAGCATGTCAAAGAGTCCGATCTTGATATCACCTACGAGTTTGAGATTCCTCCCCTATCTGGTCCGGGTGCGGCTCGCATCTATGAAGGGGTGCAAAAAGAGGGCTTTGGCCTCGTCATCATCGATACCTTTACCCGCGCGGCGGGCAAGGCCGACCAAATGGACCAAGTCGAAATGGCTGCCTGCATGAACGCCCTGCACTAGATCGCCCTGCAAGAAAACATCGCCATCATCATCATCGACCACCACCGCAAGAACACCGGCTTTAGCGGCGACGTGATCGACGATATTCTCGGTGCAACCAGCAAATCTGGCGTTGTGGATACCGCGATTGGGATCTACAACAATCGTGGGGCCGCTGGCGCAGTACTTAAAGCCACCGGTCGCGACATCGATGAAACCATTAACCTTGCAATTACGTTTGATGAAGAGACCCTACAGTGGAGCTGTCAGGGGACTGTAGACAAAGTAATCGTTGGTAGCGTGCAAAATGCCATCATCGACGCGCTCGACAAGCATTTTGACAACAACCAAGCTACGACAGCCCAAATTGCCGACTACCTAGAAAAAATCGCTCGCAGGTAAGTCGTGAACTTAAAGCGTTGGTCGAAAGAGGGGTCCTTTATCGCTGTCCACTCGAGGGCAAGGATGTCCCCTATCGGCTCTCTGACTTTGTTGAGTAGTATGAAAAACAAAATCCGTCGTGAATGTGTGACCTAACATTTAGGCCGCACATTCGCGACGGATATGAGCCGATCTATGATTGAGTCCATGGACTGCACATTTACGATTGTGTCAATGGACCTCTATTTTTGGCAAAAAAAAATTCGGACTGCGTCGCTTATTTACACAAAACCGCGACGCACGCGCCATCTTGTATCGTACTCCATCTTTTACCACGCACTTTCTTCACGCCTACTTCTGTCGAATCATTCAGTCAACGCGATTCTTTTTCAGAGAACAGAGTACAGTCGCTGCGCTCCCTACAGAGGCCAGAGGCTCAACAGCCGGGGGACGCACATCGAAAACCAATGTGGCTGGACATGAAGTCAGTATCGATCGAAAGGCGGGACGCACAACGCACGAGATCACGAGGGTCGAGGAAAGCGCCGCCGCGCAACACGCAACGTCCTTCGCCGCTCATCGACTCGCGCCCATCATCGGCCTTGTGTGGATAGTCACGTCTCTCTGTACTGCACCATTCATCTACATTACCCGCCATATCGAGACACCCAAATGGGCTAGCACCCTGTAGGAAGAGACCAACCGTGCTGGTACCGTTTATGGCCGTTTCGCTAGCGTTGCACTTGGTGGCGTCAAACTCGTTGCCCCATGGGTAGAGGCGCTTATCGGTACCGCGGGCGGCCATCTCCCACTCTGCTTCGCTGGGTAAGCGATAAAGTTTGCCATCCTCTGCCCCTTTTGTAACAGTAAGCCAAGTGCAGTAAGCCACCGCATCGTGCCACGAAACATACACCACCGGATGATTACGCAACTCAAGCGGGACCGTTTTGCCTTGCCAATGTTGAGGCGGCTTATGATCCGTTGCGTTCACAAACGCTTCGTATTGACCATTGGTCACAGGGTATTTGGCAATGCTAAAATCTGCTAGTTTAACTGTGTGTTGTGGTTTTTCATCTTTGATCCAGCTACGCACTCTGTCTTCACCAAACGTAAAACTTTCAACACTCATCTGAGAGCGAACGGCCTCTTCTTCCTCGGCATCGCTTGTCCCCATGGTGAAGGTGTCAGCCCGTATTGGAATCATTTCGTCTAGGTCGCGCGGGTCGCCTATGCGGCTAAGCACATTGCCAATCTCAACTCGTTCGCGTGGCTCTAGCGCATCAATCGTAATCGCTACGCTTAATCGATCCGGCACCCGTTCTACCAATTCACGACCCGTTGTGTGCCGTCGTGCAGCCCTTGCGACGCCAATTTCAAGCAAACATTCACCTGCTAATCCAACCTGCCGCCAGCCCGATTCATCTGCTTCGTCTGGCACACCAGTTGGGCACAGTTCGCTAACTAGAATGAGCGATTTATCAATATCTCGATTGTAATGCACCAATCGCCCTACTGCCAAGCGTATGGCCTCGCGCCAGTAGGCTCCCTGCTTGGCGAGTTTGACGCTTTTGGGTGCAAAGTCGGGGTGCTGGCTGAGGTGACAGCCAGCTAAATACTCTTGAAAGGTGCGATGTGGAAAAGTGTAGACCAGCGGGCGGCTTTCGACCAATAATCCAGCACGCAGCTTAATAATCTCGATTAATGATGCAGCCCACTTAAGCGAATCGGGCTTATGCTCATTTGCTTCGGGATACAGCATGCGCAAGCCTTCTAACAATTCTTGCTCTGCAACATCCGCTGTGGTCTCAGAGTCCTCTTGTGTACTCGCTTTGGCATGGGCATCATAAGCTAAACGCCATAATGTTTCCTTTACATCATCATCAGTAAGATCCGCCTCTTGTAAAAGCTGTCGCCACGTTGTTTCATTGCCTCGAGTATCCGAATGCCGAATCGCATCCCAGCGCCATAATAGCAGATCAACCACATCTTCATAAAGTACTGCACGAGCGTCGGGCAAAGCACCTTTGTGGGTATGAACCAGTGCCATCACCGTCAGCAACAGCGGATTACGCGCCAGACGTATCAGATCGGATCTGCGTACGGCTTGACTTAATTTTGCATTTAAGATTTCGGGGTTCTTGACAGCATTTACCACCGCAAGTTGACTATGCCACGCTTCAATAAATCCATCGATCTGCTCTTGGTTGAGTTTATCTAGTTCGAAGTTCGCCCACGCCGATTCATCTAATTGCCAGCGCCTATCTTGATAGCTAAGCACTCTACAGGTTACAAGAATCGTGGATTGAGGATACGCTCGTGGTAAATCCTCGATCATAGCCTTAATCCGTCCAAGCACATCGTCGACTAAAGGTACCTCATCTAAGCCATCCAGCAGCAGCAGTGCGTTGCCATCGTATAAGCTATCAAGCAATAGCTCCTCGAAATCCCCTAAATCTTGTTGGGTTAACCAATATTCTACATACGCTCGAAAAAGACCAACCCCATGCTGATTATATTGAGTAGTTTGAAACCATGCAGCCACCTCTCGCAGCACAATCGGCACAGGCAGCATATGTCGCCATTCGTCCGGCCACTCCTCAAGACGCTTAAGCCAGTCACGGTCCGCCTATAGCTGATGGTTAGCCAAGCAAAAAGCAACATGATTCACAAAAGTCGACTTCCCGCCCCCAGGATCGCCCAGCAAAACCATATGCCGATTCTCAGCCAGTGCAGTCAAAACAGATAACGGTTGCACTTCATCATTAGAATGTCTAAAAAGTTCATCTGGTTGTGCTCGTATCGTACCGTCGCTTTTCTCGCCGCGCAGTTGCTGTTTGGCAGTCGTATTTAGCTGAATATAAACATCGGCCAAATGTAAGCGCTCATCTTCGCCCGTATCCGCACTAGCAGTCTTGAAATCCACGCCACGTAGCGGTAGGTATTGAAAATCGCCTATTATGCGCTTCAAGTAACGACTTCGCAGTTCAGTGATTTCCCGATTGACATCCGAAAGTCTGAAAGAATCGACACCGTCTTCATTAGATTGAACACTTTCCCGTATGAACCACCCAATCCCAATCAGTGAGGCAATGATAAAAACACCCCATACCCAAGGACGGTAATTAGTTAGTGCCGATTCCTGAATATCTGCCGCAACAATATTGCCTAGCACACCACCCACAAGCGAAATCACAGCAACGACGCCAGATATTACTGGGACCCTGCGTGAATGCTTTCGATTCCGTTTTGCCATATAACTTCTCCACTTCAGTCGGGTCTGCACCAGCCGAGTCGCGGACAAGTAACTTGTGCCCCGAACATCGGTAGATGCAGACCCTATTCGATATATGCCCGGCCACCACACATCCCACGTTCGCGCGTTGGCGAGGCGGGTACAATGGTGGACTCGGCCAGGAATCAGCTGCACCGGCTGTCTATCCGCGATGCGTAAGCCAATATTATCAACGAAAACGTTCTGTCCCATCTCGGTTTTTGGAGATGTGGTACGGAACATAATAGGTAACAATTAACCGACGCACATTTTGGGCTGCTGGCAGATAGTACCGCCAGCAGGCAGACACCCGTGGGACGCACATCGAAAACCAATGTTGTTGTTCATGTTGTCGGTTTCGTTCGAATTGCGGTACGCACAACGCACGTTATTACGATTGTTGTTGAAAGCGCCGCCACGCAACACGCAACGTCTCAACCAGCCCCTACAACATTGGCACTATTCTTGCCTAGAAAAATCCCGTACCACATCTCAAAAAGCCGAGATGGGACAAGATTTCCTAGGTGCTACAGGCCAATTGTTGCCATATTTTGTGTGCCGCTTTTATTCAGCGACGCGGCTGTAGCGTAACCCACTGCCAGCCGCCCAGCAAGCGACCAATTTCGGCCACCTGTTCACTCACATGTTCGTATTGTCCGGGATTCAACCACTGCCAATGGTGCGCCAATCGCAAGTAGAAGCGCACTTTATCCAATGATGCATCGGCTTGATTGAGGTACTGGGTTCGCTCATTGCCGCGCACGCTATTCGCCTCCACCAACTGTTCTTGAAAATCAAGTGCGGCATCGATCAAGCGCCGCGTAACGCTATGGCGATGACATTTGGGAAAGTGTTCGGTACGCGGCACCAGCCAAGCCACAAAGTCATAGCTTTTGGTAAAGATAGGCGACTCGCCCGCGACTCGTTTGGGCACATTCTTCTGGTTGCTCATAATCTCACCTCGTTGACAATGGTGCGCCGCAGTCCCCACGTATCGCCATAGCGTGCATGATTGATCCAGCCCTGAACCGAGTTTTGGATCTCTGCGCGGTCGACATCCTGCTCGTGATAGCGTTGCAGCAAGTTTCGAAGACGGCGGCGATAGTGGACGCCTTTGCGGCGCTTGAGTAAGCGATGGGTTGGGTAGACAACAAAACCAAGAAAGGGAATACCATGTGTGGTTGAGCGGACAAACGCACGCTGACTGTGGATGGTGAGCCGATAGCGCGCCAGTTGATTGATAATGGCGTTGCGCCACTGCTGAAGCTGACGAAAATCGTTGCTAAACAAACAGAAATCATCGACATAGCGCAAAAAGGCTGGACATTCTAGATCGCGCGTGACAAAATGATCGAACTCATTCATGTAGCAGTTGGCCCAAAATTGACTGGTGAGATTCCCAATCGGCAGCCCGCGTGGACGCGTCGCCGCCAATAGATTGTCACCCACAAAATAGACCATGTCATAGCTTTCGCTCAACACTCCAATGCCGCTGACCAGAATCTTTTTCACGAGCGTGCGCGTTGCACCATCTTGAATGCGCCGAAAGAGGATGCGTTTGAGAATTGTATGGTCGATGGCGGGGAAGAATTGTTTGATATCAAGCTGCAATACATAGCGATATTCTGTGGCCCACTGTTGACAGGTGTCGAGTGCCCGATGTGTGCCTTTACCGACCCGATTTGCGTATGAGTGATGGATAAAGCTCTGTTCAAATGGCGGCATGATGATGTTGCAGAGGGCGTGGTGAACCACACGGTCGCGGAAATCGGCAGCGCTAATCAGTCGTCGCTTTGGCTCGTGAATTGTAAAATGGCTGTAGCCAGAAGGTTGGTAAGATTCGTCAGCCAATTCATTGCGCAGGGCGATTAAATTATCTTCTAAACGATATTCAAACGCAGCCGCAGCCTGACGACCGCGCTT
>Ga0209185_1001118_pt1 | contig 24752 bp, 28 predicted proteins | sample SidtaG_2_FD_187425 | JGI IMG/M metagenome (GOLD analysis project Ga0209185, IMG submission 187425) | Marine algal microbial communities from Sidmouth, United Kingdom - Sidmouth_Asex2 metaG (SPAdes) (version 2) | ecosystem: Host-associated > Algae > Red algae > Unclassified | place: Sidmouth... | reverse complement strand
GCTTGTTGGCTTGTCTTTGATTGTATTTCTTTTGGGCTAAGTCAACTTTATATTCACCACTTCTTTGGTCTGAATTTCGTTGCAATTCTCTTGAAATAGTAGATTTGTGAACTCTAATACTTTTGGCAATTTCTGTAAAACTATTTCCTTGCTTTTGCAAATGGTAGATTTCATATCTTTGATGTAATTCTAAATGGGCCATTATTTTTAAGTTTTAGTGACCTAAAAATATAACCTTTTTAGTACTCTTCACACTTTTTCATTTTGCCTAGGCAAAATGAAAAAGTGTGAAGAGTTTTTTTATAACAGCTAAAGCTGTTGCGTTTATAACTTGAATCTAAGTTAATTTAATTGGCTCTTTAATAAAAAGTGCTTTTCCGTTTATAGCTGGAAAAATAATTTTTAAAGTATCTTTCTTAGATGTTATATAAAAAATTCTAGTTTCTGATATAAAATGAGAACTAATAACAAATGAGTTATTTTCAATATCAAATTTTATTTTTTCATTTTCAGAATTGAATGAATAAAATAAAATTTCTTTTTTCTTAATGTCATCAACTGTCAAAATATTTCCTTTACAATCTTTTAGATTAAAATAAAATTTCCCATTCCAAGATGACTGTGAATAACAATTTGTACAAATAAATAATACTAATATTATTTTAAATACCTTTAATTCCTTCTTTAATGCCATCATTTACTATTTTTAATAATTTATCAATTTCAGATTTATTTAAGTCCTGACCAACCAATTGAATTTTCGAAATATGAAAATGACCTGTTGGGAGTTTTGGCCTATTGTCTTTCCTTAATTTAGCCACTCTATAAAATATTTCATTTGAAAGGTAATCTCCTCCAGATCCTTGGTTAAGTATTTGATTTTCTATAGGCTTCTCTTTTTTAGCATTTGAAATTCTGCTAAAATTCCAATTATATTTAATATAAGGTGCATTCGTCATTTCTTTAGGTAATGTCGTCTCAATCTATTCATCAGAAGTATTTAAAGCAAGCGATCCTCCATTTCGAGTAGAATCATAATTATCATTAAATCCACCTCTTCTAGCAGTTGCAAATTTATCAACATTGTAATCCCCAGGACCTGATTGACTAATTGTAATTATGATATCAACTTCACTAATGAAAGAAGTTATATATTTCTCTATAATCCCTATTCCACTACCTTCTTTATGACTTTTACTAGAATCGAAATCAGCATATCTAACAGGTACAATCATAGTTTGAATATATGCTTCAAATTTGTCATTATTATTTAAATTCAATGCAACACAACCAGAAGGGTTTGACTGTAGAATATTAAAACTGGCTTTGTGCATATGGTCAAAGAATTTAATAAAAACGGGGCAAACCCAGTAATTAATACTTTCTTTTTGTTTCTTGCTTTTGAGAAATCAATTCCTGTATAGTTTCTACTTGATTCTTCGAACAAAATAATTATATTATCTAATTCAGTTCCCTTTTTAACAAAAGATTTTTCTATGTCTATTTGGTCTTTAAATAATGGATTTCGTTTTAACCAAGTCTGCATTTTGTTTCTTGCCCAATACAAAGGTCTATCATCAAGGTTTCCACCTTGCACTTGTTTTACTGAAGTGTTCCAAAGTGTTTTTGCTTTTTCTTCAACAAGTGATTTAATTTCACTAATTGTAATATCTTGTGTAGTTACTTTTTCTATAAATTCATCAACAATGGTTTTTATCTCGGAATTACTATTTATGAATTTATTTTCATAATTATTCTCTTTGTCTTTCTCTCCACTATTATCGGTATTAAAAAGTCCTATTAATTCCTCATAATTTCTTCGATAGGTAATAGGTTTTAATTTTTTGGTATCATCCTTAGGAAAATCTTTTTTTCGATGCTCATCTTTTTGAGTTTTAAATTTGGCATCAAACATAAAAGTGATTGTTTTTTCATTTTCAATGTCAGTTTAGTGCGTCTCATAATTATAATACTCTATTTCCTCATTGTACCATTTAGGGCTTAAGCAAAGTGATTCAGATATTACCTGATTATCTTTGACTTTTAAAATTAATTTCAAATTTTCGCCGTCTTCTGTATAGTTTACGTAACCATTTTCATCTTTTGCTTTGATTTCCACTTCAATTTCTTTACCGTCAAAGGTATCTTCAGTAACAAGTTTTATTTTTACTTTCTATCCAAAAAAGCAATTTTTTGTTAAACCATATGTTTGGATAAGTTCTTCATCATTTTCACTAAGCCATAAACCTTCATTTATGTCTGAAACATAAATAGAAGTTTCTCGCATTACTTGTCCTTCAATAATTAGCTGAAATGTATTTTCACCCATTTAGATTGGTTTTAATTTTTTGTAACAAGGATATGACTTTAGAATTCGGATAATTTACACCATTTACAAATATAATTTTCTAGAAATCAAAGATTTATTACATTATTTTAATCTAGATAGTTTTGATATTTTACAATTACGCCCCATTAAAAGCATGGGAAATACAACTTACCGTAATTTAAATTTAGACGCTATAATTGAACCTTATGAAAAATTTATTGGAATGTTTAAAGAAAAATGTTCTAATAATAATATAACACTGTTAGTTCCTAAAACATTAAGAAAAATTAAGTCCTCAAATAATCTTTCCAGTGTTATTTTAGATTATACTTTTTACTACATCTCCCCTGCCTTTTTTTACGTGAAGATTTTGATTGGAAAAACGAAACCTTTAATCAATATACAAGAAGAACTAATTGGTCAACAATTTTATTTAGAAACATTTTTAAAACAAAAAAACAATTGATTTTCAAAAATGAAAGGCTAACTTATGAAGTTCTACTAGGGTAGTTTTTGACAATATCTGAGCTATAATTAAATAGTATTCAAAATTTAAAAAACACTATATTTACGATTAGAAATTTTTTTAACAAAGAAACACTTAGAAGGCTTATTTTTAATAGAAAAATCCTTACTAAATTTCTATATATAGATTGATTTATGGCGTGTGGTAGTTGTGGCACAAAAGACGGACAACCTAATGGCTGCAAGAACAACGGAACTTGTGGCACCGATGGTTGTAACAAATTAACCGTTTTTGATTGGCTTTCAAATATGTCGTTACCTAGCGGAACGGCTCCTTTTGATTTTGTTGAAATACGTTTTAAAAACGGACGAAAAGAATACTTTAAAAATACGGAAAAGTTAAGTCTTCAAATTGGTGATGTAGTTGCCACTCAAGCTTCTTCAGGACACGATATTGGCTTAGTTAGTCTTACAGGAGAATTAGTTCGCGTCCAAATCAAGCGTAAAAAAATCTCTACAAGACCAGAGGATATTATAAAAATTTATCGCAAAGCTTCTCAAAGAGATATTGATATATGGCAAGAATCGAGGGATAAAGAAGAATTCATGAAAGTGCGTGCGCGTCAATTAGCGATTACACTTAAACTAGAAATGAAAATTTCAGATATCGAATTCCAAGGAGATGGCTCTAAAGCAACATTTTATTACACTGCGGAGCAACGCGTAGATTTCCGTCAATTAATTAAAGATTTTGCTAAAGAATTCAATACACGTATTGAAATGCGTCAGATTGGATTTAGACAAGAAGCCGCTCGTTTAGGCGGAATTGGCTCTTGTGGTCGAGAACTTTGCTGTTCTACCTGGTTAACAGATTTTAGAACTGTTAACACTAGCGCTGCTCGTTATCAACAACTTTCTTTAAACCCGCAAAAATTAGCTGGCCAGTGCGGAAAATTGAAATGTTGCCTCAATTATGAGTTAGATGCTTATGTAGAAGCTTTAAACACTTTTCCACGCACTGAAACTAAAATATATACTGAAAAAGGAACTGCTGTTTGTCAAAAGATTGATATTTTCAAAGGCTTCCTTTGGTATGCTTATGAAGGCGAATGGATGAATTGGTTTACCATAAAAGCTGAAGATGCCAATGAAATGATTCGCATGAATAAAGCTAAAGAACCTGTTACTGCACTAGAAGACTTCACTGAAGATGAGAAAGACGAGATCAAAGTAGAATTTGAAAATGTAGTTGGGCAAGATAGCCTAACTCGTTTTGATCAACCTAAAGGAAGAAGGAAAAACAGCCGCAGTAGGAAACCTCAGGCTAAGAGGAATAATTCTCAAAAAAGAAAAGCTAAGGATACTGATCCATCAGCCAAAACACCTCTTAATAAGCCAAGTAATAAGAGACGCCCAATTCCAAGAAAAAAACCAAATCCTGAAAACCAAAAAACCAATTCAAAAGAAATAAAAGCTACTGATGCTTCTTCTGAGAATACAAATAAAAAAAAACGCCCTCAAAGGCGCAAACCAAGACCCAAACAAAATCCAAACAAGAGTTCAGAAAATAATGCTTAAAAATTGGCATCTAAGTAGCGTGTGTATATTGACCCTAATGTTAGCTAGTTGCCGACAAAATCAGGTATTTAATAACACCAAAGTAATAGATCAAAGAGGTTGGCACAAAGACAGCATACTATCTTTTGCACTGCCAATCTCCGATACGATTTTACCTTATAATGTGTTTATTAACATCCGTAACACAAATACATTCCCGTTTAGTAATTTGTACTTAATTGCACAAATGAATTATCCTAACGGTAAGCAAAAAAGAGATACGCTTCAATATCAAATGGCAAAACCTAACGGGGAATGGCTTGGAACAGGTGCTACCTCGATAAAGGAAAGCAAATTATGGTATTTAGAAAATTTTCAATTTTCAGAAAATGGCCCTTACAACATAAGCATCCAGCATGCAATGCGGAGTAATGGAAATACCGAAGGAATAGTATATTTGAAAGGAATTTCAGATGTTGGAATTCAAATAGAAACAACAGCAAGAGAACAACAACCTTAGCTATGGCAAAAAAAACAGCAGCAACTTCTGAAAAAGCTCCAGTAAATAAATTCAAATACATTAAATGGTTTTGGATTGTCTTTTTTAGTGGCTTTCTATTTTTAATATTCTTATTTCTTTTAGCAGGCTTTGGTGCTTTTGGCCCTATGCCTAAATTTGAAGAATTAGAAAACCCTGAAAATAACCTAGCTACCGAAATCATTAGTTCGGATGGAAAAACAATAGGTACTTTTTTTAATGAAAACAGAACTCCCGTAACTTACGACGAACTTCCTAGCCATCTAGTTAAAGCACTTGTAGCTACTGAAGATGAGCGTTTTTATAAACATTCTGGAATTGATGCTAGAGGAACAATTCGTGCGATATCTAATCTTGGTAAAAAAGGAGGTGCCAGTACAATTACACAACAATTAGCCAAATTAATATATACCGGAGGCTCTAGTAACATTTTTACTCGCATTACTCAAAAAATTAAGGAATGGGTAATTGCTACTCGCTTAGAACGTCAATATACCAAAGACGAAATTATTGCAATGTACTTTAACAAGCAAGATTTCTTGTTTCAAGCTATTGGTATTGGATCTGCTTCGCGTATTTATTTTGGCAAAGAACCTAAAGAAATGGATTTACAAGAGTCAGCAATTATTGTTGCCATGCTGAAAAACCCAAGACAATACAATCCGCATAGAGAAATTTCAAAAAAGAAATGTTTAGGGAGACGCAATCAGGTGTTTAAACAAATGGAAAAGGCAGGTTATTTAACTACTAAAGAAAAAGATAGCCTTCAGAAGTTACCTTTGAAAATAGACTTTTCTCCAGAAGGGCATTCGGATGGTTTGGCTACTTATTTTAGAGAATACCTGCGTGATTTTATGCAAAAATGGATCCAAGAAAATCCAAGACCAGATCCCTTGTCTGATGAAAATGAACTTTTCAATATTTACAGAGATGGTTTAAAAATTTATGTAACTATCGATTCACGTATGCAGCGCTATGCAGAAGAAGCTGTAAAGGAACATTTAACAAAACTACAGGCAGAATTTAATTCTCAAAATAAAAAGAACCGTTTACTATTTCAAGATTTAGATAAAAAAGAAAAAAAACGAAATATTAAGTCTGCAATGCGCCGTTCAGAACGTTATCGTATAATGAATGCCAATGGTATTTCTGAAAAGAAAATTTATGCTTCTTTTGAAAAAAAGAAAAAAATGAAAATTTTTACTTGGAAAGGAGCTATAGATACAATTATGACTCCACGAGATTCTATTATACACTATAAGGCATTCTTTCAAACTGGAATGATGTCTATGGAACCACAAACGGGACATGTAAAAGCATGGGTAGGTGGTAATAATTATAAATATTTCCAATACGACCACGTAAAACAAGGAAAGCGACAAGTAGGTTCTACTTTTAAACCTTTCGTATATGCTACAGCAATTGATCAATTAAAGATGTCTCCTTGTGATACCTTACCAAATGTTCAATATACTATTGAAGCTGGGAAATGCGGCGCTATCGAAGATTGGACTCCTCGAAATAGTGGCGATAAATATGGTGGATTTTTAACATTAAAAGAAGCTTTAGCAAAATCTGTAAATACTATTACGGCACAACTAATTAGCAAAACTTGCCCTATTCCAGTAGTTAAATTGGCGAAAAAAATGGGAATAAAATCAAGAATTCCTGAAGTCCCGTCTATAGCTTTAGGCTCTGTTGATTTAAGTGTTTATGAAATGGTAGGCGCTTACAGCACTTTTGCAAACGAAGGAATCTATAATAAACCCATTATGATTACTCGTATAGAAGATAAAAACGGAACTGCTTTATATCAAAATATTCCAGACCCAAGAGATGTAATTAGTAAAGAGGCTGCCTATGTTACCTTAAATCTTATGGAGGGTGTAACTAGATCTGGTTCTGGAAGTAGATTACGAAGCACTTATATGCGCCCTGACTTTAAAAAAGTAATAACAGGGTACCCTTACGAATTTGATAACCCTATAGCAGGAAAAACAGGAACTACACAAAATAATAGTGATGGTTGGTTTATGGGTATTGTTCCAAATTTATGCACTGGTGTTTGGGTTGGTGCGGACGACAGATCTACACATTTTGATAGTATTACTTACGGACAAGGCGCAGCAATGGCTTTACCTATATGGGCTTTATATATGAAAAAATGCTATGCAGACAAAACTTTAAAAGTTTCTAAAGCAGAATTTATACGTCCAAAAGACCTAAGTATTGAAGTGGATTGTAGTAAATATAGTTCTGAAAAAAGAACGGAAGTGATGCCCGATGAGGATAACGAACTATTCAATAATGGATTTAATTAGACCTAACATTTTGTTGAAAAAAACCAATTAAAGGACCTTTTTCAATGTAATCGAAATTGTATTTTAGTACTCAATTAATAAAAAAGAAATATTCTGCTATGAGTGATGATAAAGAAAAAGCGGCAAAATTAAAAGCCCTAGAACTTACCCTATCAAAATTAGACAAAGCTTATGGGAAAGGAGCTGTAATGAAAATGGGAGATGCTGCTATTGTTGAAGTGGAAACAATTTCTACAGGGTCTTTAGGTTTAGATTTAGCTTTAGGTGTTGGAGGATTACCTCGTGGTAGAGTGGTTGAAATATTTGGGCCAGAATCTTCAGGTAAAACAACCTTGACGCTTCACGCTATTGCTGAAGCTCAAAAAGCAGGTGGAATTGCTGCTTTTATAGATGCTGAACATGCTTTTGATCGTTTTTATGCTGAAAAACTGGGCGTTGATATTGAAAATTTAATTATTTCACAACCAGACAATGGAGAACAAGCTTTAGAGATTACAGAAAATTTAATTCGCTCGGGAGCTATTGATATTGTGGTTATAGATTCTGTTGCAGCACTTACTCCAAAAAGTGAAATTGAAGGAGAGATGGGAGACTCTAAAATGGGACTACACGCCCGATTGATGTCTCAAGCACTTCGAAAATTAACCTCCACTATTAATAAAACAAATTGTACCGTAATATTTATCAACCAATTACGTGAGAAAATTGGTGTAATGTTCGGAAATCCAGAAACCACGACAGGTGGTAATGCGCTTAAATTTTATGCTTCTGTCCGCTTAGACATTAGAAGATCTACACAAATCAAAACTACTGAGGGAGAAGTTGCTGGTAACAAAACACGCGTAAAAGTAGTTAAAAATAAACTTGCTCCACCGTTCCGTATGGCAGAGTTTGATATTATGTATGGAGAAGGAATTTCGAAAGTTGGTGAGATTATCGATATAGGCGTAGATTACGAAATCATAAAAAAGAGTGGCTCATGGTTTAGCTACATGGATTCAAAGTTAGGTCAAGGTAGAGATGCTGTTAAAAGGCTTTTACTAGACAATCCAGAACTTATGGAAGAATTAGAAGAGAAAATCTTAAACGCTATTAAAATATCCAAAGAAGACGCTTAAAATTTTCAATACCAATAATACATAATGCCATTGTTACTTTGTAATGATGGCATTTTTTATAGACTAAATCAAAAAGAAATCAACAACACAACATTGAAAAAGCCAACCCTTAACAACCTTTTTTTCGGATTATTTTTACTATTAATACTTATTCCGACTAGTCGTAGCTTTATTCAACTAAACTTACAAAAAGCACTATCTAAAGTAGTCCCTGCAAATATTATTGAGGCCTCTGAACAAAAAAAGCTATCTACTTATAATATACAATTTAAAGGCGTAAACACATCAAATTTAGATTTTAAAACAAAAAAAGGTAAAGTGATTTTTATAAATTTTTGGGCAACTTGGTGTCCACCTTGTATAGCAGAAATGCCTGCTCTTCAAAAATTATATAAAAAATATAATCAAGATATGGTCTTTCTTTTTGTAACAAATGATAATAAGGAAAGAATTATTAATTTTCTTAATGAAAAAAAAATAATTGTACCTATATATCAGCATCTATCAAGAATGCCAGTAGAACTAAAATATAATACTCTACCTAGTACATTTATAATTGACAAAAAGGGGAATATTGTACTTTATAAAACTGGTGTTGCTAATTGGAATAGCACTTCATTTTATAAGATAATGGATGGTTTGGTAAGTAAATAAATCTAAATTTTGAATATAAAAAAACCTGCCTATATAAATATAGCCAGGTATGTTTTATCTTAATTTTTTACCATTATCACCATGAAAATGATATTCTAAATACGTGTAGGCATCTCTTGGAGAGATTTTAATCCAACGCTTATAATCTAATGACCACTTCGCACGGATTGATGGAAAACCTTTAGTTAAGAAAGCAACTATAAAAGGATGTGCTGTAATAGACACCTTTCTCCCTTTGCTTTTAGCAATATGTTTTTTTAGTTCGACCTCAATTTTTTCTACCAATACTATTGGAGCTTCTACTTCATTACTTCCACCACTAGGGTTTTTTTCACGAGTTTTAATATTTGTTTCGGGTCTTACACGCTGCCGCGTTATTTGTACTAAACCAAATTTACTAGGGGGTAAAATTTTATGCTTTGCTCGATCGTCAGCCATTTCTTCACGCAAATAATTGAAGAGTTCTTGTCGATTTTCAGATTTTCCCATATCTATAAAATCAACGACAATAATTCCTCCCATATCACGTAAACGTAATTGACGTGCGATTTCCCTTGCACTAATCATATTCACCTCCAATGCAGTATCTTCTTGGTTTCTTGCTTTATTGGATCGATTTCCACTGTTTACATCTATTACATGTAAGGCCTCTGTGTGCTCGATAATAAGGTATGCTCCCTTGCTCATAGATACCGACTCACCAAAACTGGTTTTTATTTGACGTTCAATGCCAAATTTTTCAAATATCGGTAAACTATCATTTTTATACTGTTTTGCAATAGATACTTTGCCTGGGTCAATTTCAGTAAGGTAATCGGTTACCTGACTGTATAATTCATCACTATCAACATGTATCCCAGTAAAGGTATCGTTAAATACGTCCCTCAAAATAGAAGATGCTCTATTCATTTCTCCTAAAACCTTACTTGGATGTGGTGCTTTGTATAATTTACTACACATTTTTGACCAACGCTCTAATAAGTTTTGAAGATCTTTGTCTAATTCAGCTACTTTTTTGCCTTCTGCAACTGTTCGTATAATTACTCCAAATCCTTTAGGCTTAATACTTTTAACTAATCGTTTTAATCGATCTTTCTCTTCATTACTTGTGATTTTTTGAGAAACCGATACTCGATTTGAAAAAGGAACTAATACTATGTATCGACCTGCTATAGAAATTTCCGAGCTAAGTCGAGGTCCTTTAGTAGAGATAGGCTCTTTTACTATTTGGACTAAAATGGATTGATTTGCTTTGAAAACATCAATAATACTGCCTGATTTTTCAATATCCTGTTCAGTTTGAAAATTCGCAAGCGAATAATCTTTTAATTTACCTGTGCTTACACGTTTTACGAACTTAATTAAAGAGTTAATCTGGGGTCCTAAATCTAGATAATGTAAAAAGGCATCTTTTTCATAACCTACATCTACAAAAGCCGCATTAAGTCCAGCAACTGGTTTACGGATTTTGGCAATAAAAATATCTCCTACCGAAAACTCGCTGCTATCTTCCTCTTTATGAAGTTCGATAAGTTTTCCATCTTTGAGTAAGGCAAAATCTGTAGCGGAACCTGATCTAATAATTAATTCTTTATTCATTTTATTAGATTTATAGTTGTGATAACAACTTAGTTGTTTACAAATTTTCACAGGAAATTTATGCAATTACTGTTACGAAAACAGTATTTGCATATACTTTCCATACGCTGTACTCCCTGTACAGCTATTTCAATGAACTTATTTTTTCTAAAAGAAAAAAGTAGTACTAAGACTACTTTTTCTTGTGGCGGTTAGCTCTTCTTCGCTTTTTACGCTTGTGAGTTGCTACCTTATGTCTTTTTCTTTTTTTACCACTTGGCATAATAATATATTTGTTTGTTAATGTTTACTTTTCTACTTCAACATTGCTTTTTACACCCTCAGTAAATACTTTAGCTGGCTTAAAAGCAGGTATGTTATGAGCGGGTATTTTAATAGAAGTATTTTTTGAAATATTTCTACCTGTTTTTTCTGCTCTTGTTTTGATAATAAAACTTCCGAAACCTCTCAAGTAAACATTGTCACCACCTTCCAAGGAAACTTTTACCTCTTCCATGAATGTCTCTACTGTTGATTGAACGTCAGTTTTTTCTAATCCTAATTTGTCAGCGATTTTCGCTACGATGTCAGCTTTAGTCATTTTATTTCTATTTTGGGGGGTTAATAGTTTGCAAATATATAAATTTAAATATCAATAATTCAAGGTGTAAGATTAAAAATACTAAACAAAAGACTTAATTTTACACAAAAACAACTTTGACGTCTAAATTTTCTACGCATATAGTCGAATGGTATCAACTAAACTTGCGAGATTTGCCATGGAGAAATACACAAAATCCATACCATATTTGGCTGAGTGAGATTATTTTACAGCAAACCCGCGTTGCGCAGGGTCTTCCCTATTATAATAAATTTGTAACACATTTTCCCACTGTGCAGGATTTAGCCAAAGCTGAGGAAGAAACTGTTTTAAAACTTTGGCAAGGTTTAGGCTACTACTCCAGAGCTCGAAATTTGCTTGTAGCAGCCAAAATGGTAATAAATAATTACAACGGAATTTTCCCAAGAACATATAGTGAACTAATTAAACTTAAAGGAATTGGAATTTACACAGCTAGCGCCGTTGCTTCATTTTCTAACAATGAGCCTGTAGCTGTAGTTGATGGCAATGTATACCGCGTGATATCAAGGTTTTTAGGGATTTTCACCCCTATTAATAGTACCGAAGGAGAAAAAGAATTTAAAAAAATAGCATTCTCTTTATTAGATACTCAAAATCCAGCCACACACAACCAAGCTATTATGGAATTTGGAGCCCTTTGTTGCACTCCAAAAAAACCAAACTGTTTATTTTGTCCTTTACAGAAAGACTGTTATTCCTTCCGAAAAAACACAATTGACCAATTACCCGTTAAATTGAAAAAAACGAAGATAACCCAGAAACACTTTTCGTACTTAATTTTAAAAAATAAAAAAAAAGAAATTTTTATTCACAAAAGAATTTTAAAAGGAATCTGGCAACATCTGTATGAATTTCCATTAGTGGTAAATGAAAAAAAGACTCCAGTTATTGAAATTGTAGATGCTTTTGAGAAACTTTTAGAAATAAAAATCAATTTAGGAGAATTAAACCTAATACACAAAACAGACAAACCGCATAAATTATCCCACCAGCATATTAATGCACAATTTTTTGAATATGTTTGTAATTGTGACATAAATAGGAGTGATTTTATTAAAATAAAAATCAAGGATTTCGAAAATTACCCTATCCCTGTGCTTATTTTAAATTTTATAAATCAACATCCACTAGAATAACTGTAATATAATATCATCTTTTTAGTATTTTAGTACACACAAAAACAAAAAACATCATTATGGCTGGGACATTAAATAAAGTGATGCTAATTGGGCATACAGGAGATGATGTGAAAATCAATTATTTTGAAGGAGGAAACTCTATCGGTCGTTTTCCATTAGCTACTAACGAGGAATATGTAAATAAAAATACTGGCGAACGTGTTTCTAACACAGAATGGCACAATATTATTGTTAGAAATAAAGCAGCAGAGATTTGTGAAAAATATTTAAAAAAAGGAGACAAGGTATATATTGAAGGGCGTATAAAAACTCGGAAATGGCAAGATGACAAAGGTGTGGATCGATACTCTACAGAAATACAATGTATTGAATTTACCTTCCTAAGCCCTAAAAATGAAAATATTACTGGAAATACACAACCTACTCAATCTAAACCAACAGCTACTACAACTAAACAAAAAATACCCACTTCCATTACACAACCATCTAAACCGATTGAAGAAGATGATTTACCTTTCTAAATTACCTTTTATTTCTTATTGAAACCAATGCAAAATCTCTTTCGAAATTTTTTATTACTATTAATTATTAGTGTTTATTTTTTATCTTGTAAAAATGAAACATTCCCAAAACCCAAAGCTGTATTACGTTTAGACTATTCTAAACCCAATTACACTACCGTAAATACAAAATGCGGATTTCAATTTGACTTAAATAAAGCAGGTCAATTAGCATCTAACACCAAAAAAGAAAGTTGCACTTTTGAAATTGAATACCCGAAATTGGAAGCCACCATCTTTTTAACGTATCGACCCGTTAATAACGACTTACGAAAGCTCTTAACTGATGCACAAAACCTCACTCAAGAACATGTTGTGAAAGCAGACGATATTCGCCCAACTGAATATGTAAATCCTATTACCAAAGTGTATGGGATGTCTTATAAAGTTATCGGAAATGCCGCTTCTCCGTGTCAGTTTTATGTTACTGATAGTATAAAAAATTTCTTGCTAGGCTCAGTATATTTTAAAACTAAACCAAATTACGATTCTATTCTACCCGCAGCTACGTATTTAAGAAACGATATTCGAATACTTATGGAATCCCTAAAATGGAATAGAGATTAAATTACTGTTAAACCATCAATTTTAACACTAGTACAATATATTAGCTAGCTACATTTTGTAACTTTAAGTAAATTAAATTCAAAAATACTCATTCAATCCACTGAATCACAAAATACTAATGTCATAAAAAAACCAAAATTACCTATCTGTTATGTGTTGGGAATCGGAATAGTTTTAATACTTTATTTTAGGTTTGTTAGAAGCAAATACTAGAACAATATACAGTCTTGCAAGTGGATCAATTATGTTTGTTGGGATGTATTATGCACTTAAAGCCTATAAAACTGAAAAGGGACTGTATTTTAAATATGATAAGGGATAATTAGCTGCCTTATTTACTGGTTTCAACGCTTCGTTTTTATTTACTCTATTTTTTGTATGCTATAAAAGTTTTACGAATTCTGGATATATGGAAAACCCTACAGGCAATTAGAGTTCTCATTACAATACTTCTGTTAGCTTACTTTTATTTGTGGTATTTATAATGAGAATGGCCACAACTACAGTGTTATCATTAGCGCTAACAAATTGGCTAAAAGAAAGTTAAAATTTGAAACACCTTCTCAAAAAACCTATATTACTACCCTAATCACTTGAATAGTGAATTTTAAATATTAAAACTAATTTCTTACTTGTCAACTATAACTTTATTTGTACTTTTGCAGACCATTAAAGAAAAATTAATTTTTTAATATTAACGCTATGTACGCAATTGTAGAGATAGCAGGGCAGCAATTTAAAGTTGCAAAAGACCAAAAAGTATTCGTTCATCGTTTAGCAGGTGAAGAAGGAGATGTTGTTAAATTTGACAATGTTTTACTTACTGCTGACGGAGAGAATGTTACTATAGGCGCCCCAGCTATAGAGGGAGCTCAAGTAGGAGCTAAGATCTCAAGACACCTTAAAGGTGACAAAGTAATCGTTTTCAAGAAGAAAAGAAGAAAAGGTTATAGAGTAAAAAATGGTCACAGACAGTATCTTACTGAAATTGTAATCGAAAATATTACAGGGTCAGGTGCAAAAAAAGTTTCTGCTAAAAAGGAAACACTTGTAGATAAAGCCGAACCTAAAAAAGCAACATCTAAAGGTGACGATTTAAAGAAAATTGAAGGAATTGGACCGAAAGCAGCAGAAGCTTTAACTAATGCAGGAATCAAAACTTTTGCTAAATTAGCAAAAGCTGACCCAGCTAACATTAAAGAAATCTTAACTACTGCAAGTTCAAGATTAGCTCATTTAGAGCCTGGATCATGGCCACAACAATCGCAGTTAGCTGCTGATGGAAAGTGGGATGAATTAAAAGTATTACAAGATAAATTAGACGGAGGAAAATAATTCCGAATTCTAAAATAAAGTTTAACCACCCAATTAATTGGGATAAATCGAAGTAAAATGGCTCACAAAAAAGGGGTAGGTAGTTCGAAAAACGGTAGAGAATCAGAATCGAAACGCTTAGGCGTAAAGATTTTTGGAGGACAAGCAGCAATTGCTGGTAACATTATCGTTAGACAAAGAGGTACAGCACACAAACCAGGAGAAAATGTGTATGCTGGGAAAGATCACACTTTACACGCTAAAGTTGATGGTTTAGTTAAATTTACAAAGAAAAAAGACAATAAGTCTTTTGTTTCTATTGTTCCTTTCGAAGCATAGTGAATTTAATTTTTAAGGAATTTAAGCTCGTTACTTTTGTAACGAGCTTTTATTGCTTATGCTTATTAAGCAAAGACGCTTCTTGATTGAATAAAATCAAATTTTTAATTTAAAACCTGAGTTCGATTAACATTTTAGCAAAATAATATTGATAATCAACTTATTACGCTACCCTTAATTTATTTCCGGGTCTCACTAGTTAAGTTTTTTCTCTGATAACTATTAAGATGTGATTCTGAAACAAGTTCAAAATAACGTAACAATAAAACAATTACATATTAATCGAACTGAGATTTACAATCAATTAAGTACACAAAAGTATATGCTTTCAGATATTTCCCAATTAGACTCGGACTTTTTTATTTATCTAAACAATTTAGGAAATCCAATGTGGGATTGGTTTTGGGTTAACTTCACTGAAAAAAAGAACCACATACCCTTAATGTTATTTTTGCTTTTTTTAGTCTATCGTACAATCGGCCTGAAAAAGTTTTTTACCTCTACAGCTATAATTGCTTTAATGATTGTTTTTACAGATCAAATGACAAATCTGGCAAAACACGGTTTTCTCCGCCCACGACCTTGCAGAGTTGAAATGCTAAATAATGAAATACGCTTCCTATTGGAATATTGTGGTAAATACGGCTTCTTTTCAGGCCACTCATCTAATAGTATGGCTATTGCAGTAATGTGCACTTCACTTATAAAAATTAAATTTCCAAAAGCTATTTACCCTTTACTTGTTTGGGCTTTTTGTATGGGTTATAGTCGTATTTACGTTGGCGTACATTATCCAGGTGATGTACTTACAGGCTTTATTTTTGGTGCCTTAAGCGGTTTCTTATTTTACAAACTATACATCATAGTCATAAAACGATTCAACTTTAATTAGAAGGTAGTGGGGTTTGTATCAGGGCAGAATCATACTTTGTCAAATTGAATTTTATTACACTTAAAATTCAAAATTGACCAGTTTTATTCATAAATTATGATATACACATTTTTAATATATTTCAAAAAAATATTGATTTCATATCAATATTAAATATTTCTTATGGAAAATGAAAAGTATGATTCTGCCCTGAGGTTTGTATAAAATTATGCTTTTTCTTTTCAAACAGCATATCAAGTCTTTTAATCTCTTTAGAAACGGTGATTATTTTACTGCGAAAAAAGGAATTCTCTATATAAAATTTCACTAGAACTGACTTCTTTTTCTTAATTTAACTTTAACTAGATGAAATTAACTCTTCTATTAATTCTTTTCGCAACTCTTCCAGGTTATCAAAATTATAATATTTAGACCAAGTATCCGAAGTTAAAAATCGTTTTACTTTCTGAATTATTTTATTTGTCCCTTTTGCTGTTCTGTACACCGAATTCTGATTTACATCTCTTGACTTGTGATCGTAAGTAACTGTTTTATTTTCAAAATCCACTTTAACAAAATAGGCCTTAGAACTTTCGGAGTTTTCGTAAAAATCATCCCAACTAGCATAACCTATTCGCTCTCTACCTTTAGATACGTACAATACATCTCCAACATCTAATACCCATCGGCATTTAGCTGCTCTTCCCCAATGATTAGACTTCCTATAAACACCTTCTTTTGTGTAATAATAAGCACTCCCCGATTTACTATTGTATTGCCAAACTATAAAAGGCAAACCTATTACTGGATCTACCTCTTTAAAAACTGCATACGTATTACGATAATATGTATGCTTATTGTATGTTTTTTTTAATGAAGTCAAGTATAATTATAATTAAGATTTACTTCCTGTTACTTTGATTTATAAAAAATGATAAGTTACCTAATTCAATACCTGTTGGTTTTGAGTTTTTTTGAGGTTTTGTCACAAAATTCGGAATACTTCCAATAATCAAATTGATTTTTTTCTTATTTCCTCAAACTCATTGTTACTAATTATTTCTTTAGAAGTTTTATTAGTGTAAAAATCACTAATACTTGGACCAGAACCATTAATTATCCGGCCTTCTGCGTTAACACATATTTTCAAATACAAATCGTCTCTTAAATTATTGTAACCTTTACTAATTTGCAATCTAGAAATACTAAAAATGTCATTCGTATTTTAATATGTATTGTATGAATCTTCACCTTTTAATATCGGCTCATTTTTTTTCCTAATTTAATGTTACTACTTTTTGAGTTAAATTCTGTGATAATAAACTTTTCAATTTCACTCATATTATGCTTTTGCAAAGCTTCAAAATTTGAACAATCATTACATTCAATAAATCTCCCTCTAGAGACCCACTGCAAATCATTATCGCACAATAATACTTTATTTCCCCTTAAGGTTTCTTAAAACATTTAGTATGTATGTTCTATCTATAGACTTATTTACATTTAAAGTTTTACTTATTTTACTTTTAAAAATTTTTACTATTTTTTTAGAAAAAACAACATCATAAGAATTCACCCATACCTTATCTAATTTCCCTGAATCATTGTAATTAAAAAAAGCTTTGTTGGAAATTTAGTTTTATACTTTTCTAAATTAATTTCTCTTTGAGTTAATAACCCTTTAAATATATTAGTGTAACTACTTCTAGATAAATTGGACAAATCATCATCATTTAAGTTTTCTTCAAAAATAATACTTATGTCTCCTCCTGATTTTGATACAAATGGAATACTGTTTCTAGTTGCTGGCTCTAGCACCTGGTTTTTAAATTTATTTAGAATTCTCTCAATTTCTTTTTTCAGATTTTCCGAATAAGAAAATAATTTTAAATTAAAAAGCTTTCCGTTTTTGTATATATTTGGAGAATAACAACTAATTTTTTTAGAAAAAATTTCACCCTCTTTTCCTATTTGAAAATTAATATGAATTCTCAATTCTCCAACTAAGTTTTCATTTTCAATAATATTATAGTTTAAATTATTTATTATAAAACTTTTTAAATTATCCTTAAAGCATTTATAACTATTTTTAAATCCACTTTCAACACAACTTTTAAAAACAGGTGGGTAGTCAGTAACTATTATTGAACTTGCGTTAATTACTGTTTTATTTCCTTCTTTAGAAAAAAGCTGAATATAGCTCTTGCCCTGAAATAAAGCTTTCAAATTAGATACCTGATTTTTTAAATAAGATTTCAAAAGACCTTCAACTTTATTATTTAAAACTCTATTTCCAGTATAAACTCTAAAATTCCAAGGGCTTCCATTCTTATCTACCTCAAATTGAGCTCTAATTGAATTTTTAAAATTTGGCTTAACATTATAATCATTGATTAAATTAATCTCGCTAATGGTTAAGTTTTTTTCTAAAAATTTAGAAAGCTTATTGGTTTTTGATGCCTTTGTGAGTAAATTAAATGATTTAAAATCTTGACTATCCTCTAGTAATTCAAATTGTGAAAAATATTTAGTGTCAAAAAAAAGAAAACAAAAAATAACTTGTTCATTTATTTAGTATCTTAAATAATTAAGAAATATCAATCACTCGCTCGATTTGCGGAGCATACTTTTTAATTGTCATTTCTACTCCGGACTTCAACGTCATTTGATTTACATTGCAAGCAACACAAGCACCCTGTAATTCAACTTTAACTATTTTTCCGTCCTCTACACCTACTAAACGTATATTCCCTCCATCATTCTCTAAAAAAGGACGAATCTCATCCAACGCTTTTTCAATATTTTTTTCTAATTCTATTGCAGTCATAATCTATTATTTGACAGCAGAACACCCTGCCATAGTTGTTATTTTTATTGCCTCGGTAGGTTCTAAACTTTCATTTCTATTAACTACTTCTGCAACTACTTTTTTAGTAATTTCTACAAAAGCGTTTTGAGAAATTGTATTTATCTGTAATGCTGCTGGCCTACCTACATCCCCTGCTTCTCGTATACTTTGTATTAATGGAAGTTCTCCTAAAAAAGGAACTTTAAGATCGTCTGCTAAGTTTTTAGCGCCTTCTTTACCAAAGATATAGTATTTATTGTTTGGCAACTCATCTGGGGTAAAGTAAGCCATATTTTCAATTATCCCCAATACTGGTACATTAATACTATCCTGTTGAAACATTGCCACTCCTTTTTTTGCATCTGCTAACGCTACATGCTGAGGAGTACTTACTATAACGGCTCCTGTTATAGGAAGTGATTGCATTATAGATAGGTGAATATCCCCTGTGCCAGGAGGTAAATCCAATAATAAGAAGTCTAACTCGCCCCATGCTGCATCAAATATCATTTGATTTAATGCCTTAGCTGCCATAGGTCCTCTCCACACTACTGCCTGGTCAGGCTGTGTAAAAAATCCTATGGATAGTATTTTTACTCCATAACTTTCAATCGGCTTCATTTTTGAACGTCCATCTACTTTTGCTGATAAAGGTTTTTCGCGCTCTATGTCAAACATAATAGGCGCTGAAGGCCCATAAATATCAGCATCTAACAAACCCACTTTAAAACCCATTGCACTTAATGTTACTGCTAAGTTAGCTGTTACCGTAGATTTCCCTACACCTCCTTTACCTGAGGCTACAGCTACTATATTTTTAATCCCTGGAATTGCTTTTCCCTTAATTTCAGGAGACTTGGTAGCTGCTGGAGCTTGTTTTTTTACATCTATATTTACTTTAATTTTTGCCTTAGCATAAACTTTTTCGTGTATTGCTTTTAAAACATCTACCTCAGCTCTTTTTCGTATATGTAATGCTGGATTTGACAATTCTAAATCTACTATTACCTCATCTGCAAAAGTAATCACATTTTTTACCGCTCCACTTTCCACCATACTTTTACCTTCACCAGCTACTGTAATAGTTTCAAGTGCCTTTAGTACATCTTCCTTTTTAATTTTCATTCAATCTATTTTGAGATTTAGTCTGTATTGTATTCTAATCTTACAACCCTCTTAAATCTTATTTGGATTTAATCTAAGTGCAAATGTACTTATTTTGTTTGTGGTTTAATCTCTAAATTTTTAAAGTTTAAGAATCTAAAAAACCAATTTTACATATATTTAACAAAGCCTGTAAATCTATTTTGATTACTGTTTATTTACAACGAAGTAATTTATTCTAACTATTGGAATTCTATTTTTTACTATTGGGTATAGTCATGGAAAAATAGATAAGACAGAGAGAGGCCTAAAAGATGAAAAATATCATCTACTATAAATTTTCAAAAGTAAGTAGTTAAAGCTTTCTTTCATTTATTTCGGAAGTTTTGATAAGCTTTTATGTATTGGGATCCCAAAATTTCTCTTTAAAATCTATTACTTTATTGTTATTTATCTCTATCCCTTCATTTTCTAATAGCTCCTGCATTAAAGTTGGTGTATCAAAATGATCTTTACCTGTTAATAAACCTGTACTATTTACTACTCTATGTGCTGGAACTTCGTATCTACCGTGACTAGCACTCATTGCCCAACCAACCATTCTTGAACTTTTAGAAGCTCCTAAAAACTTAGCTATTGCTCCATAAGACGTAACTTTCCCTTCGGGTATTAATTGTACTACTTCGTACACGCGTTCAAAAAAATTAAGCGTTTTGGGGTTATATTTTGTCATAATTAAGCATCAATAAATACCCTAAACAATGTAATTACCATAAGTATACCCATTAGCAGTGCCATAAAGTAGTTGGACTTTTTAGCAAATCGTTCTTCTTTAATTTCAATCCTAAGAAAAAAAACAGCATATATATATAACATTATAAATGTTCCCGAAGATGCTGCGAGTATGAAACTCCATATTGTAGTTAAATCATATTCTACAGTTCCTTTTAAATTGAGTGCCGCACCAATCATGCAGAAATACGGAATTGGAAGAATATTGAAAGCAGAAATCATGGCTCCTTTAAGAAAACTCCTAACTACACCATGACTAGAAAGCTTTATCTTTTTCTTTGTCGCTCTTTTTCTTGCCTTAATAAAGAAGTAAGTCCCTAAAATTAAAAAAATTACTACCCCCGTACGTAGTAACATATTATACATCCAACGATCGTTAAAAATATAACGTGCTAACTGGATTGCAATTAGAGCTTGAATCAACACCACTAAAGATGCCCCGACAGCTACAACTATACCACTTCGTTTTCCTCGTTCCACGCAAGTTTTTGCCACCGTCATATTCACTAGTCCAGGAGGTATTACCCCAACAAAGGCTGCAAAAAAAGTGATTATAAACAGTTTAGTGGTTTCCAATTACTTGATCTTAAAACGGGTATAAGTTATGGCTTTCTTTTTTTCGAGATACTGGTTTTCGTAAAAAGTTTGAATATTCATAACTTCTTCTGGAGCGCCTTCTTGGTTATATACGTCATGATTTGCATATTCTACCTGATGACCTGCTCCATGTAATAGCCCAAGAGTGTAACCATGCATAAACTCACTATCGGTTTTAAGATGTACTATTCCATTTTCATGTAAGATTTGTTTATACTTACTTAAAAATTCTTCATTTGTTAATCGGTGCTTGGTACGTTTGTATTTTATTTGAGGGTCTGGAAAAGTAATCCATATTTCCGAAACTTCATTTTCGTTAAAAATAGAGGTAATTAATTCTATTTGCGTTCTAATAAAATATACGTTTGGTAATCCATCTTCGATAGCTGTTTTTGCTCCTCTCCAAAAACGAGCTCCCTTGATATCGATTCCTATAAAATTTTTATTAGGATATCGCTCTGCTAATCCAACTGTATATTCTCCTTTACCACACCCTAATTCCAGAACAATTGGATTATTATTTTTAAAGCGCTCGCTCCATTTTCCTTTAAGCTTTAAACTGTCATCCACAACTTCTTCTCGAGTTGGCTGAATTACATTGTGAAAAGTTTCGTTTTCTCTAAAGCGTTTTAGTTTATTCTTACTACCCACAGCTATTTTATTTAAAGCACGAAATTAAGCAAAATTGATTGATCTTATCTTAACAAAAAGTCGACTCTTATTAAGAATACACTTTTTAGTTTATGAATCTTTGCTTCAACTCAAAACCGAAGTCTCTTTGTCTCGAAAATTGAATATTACGGTTTTATTGATCCAATTATTTTAATTGCTTTATTTTTTGAGCAACTACCACATTTCATAATACTTATGAGAAGTCTTAAAAGAAAAAATTATTGTAAAAGCACACTTTTTCAACATAAAAAATATTGTCCCTTTTAATTTTATAACACCTTACTATAATAGCAACAATTCTTTTTTAATACAATTAATTAACTTCCAACTCAATTACAGTATTTGATTTAGACTTGATTGCCTTTTTCTATAGTAAAAGAAAATTCGCTCCCTATACCGTGTACACTTTCCACGTATATTTGTTCGTTATGGGCTTCTATAATATGCTTTACAATTGCTAGACCTAATCCCGAGCCACCTTCATCTCTTGATCTGCTTTGCTCTATCCTATAAAAACGTTCGAAAAGTCTGGGAATATTTTCTCCTCTAATCCCTTCTCCATTGTCCGTAACCCTTACAATAAGCTTAGATCCTATTAATTCTTCAATACTAATTTCTGTAGTTCCATTTTCATGACCATACTTGAGCGAGTTTATTATTAAGTTGACTAATACCTGTTGAATACGTCCCTTGTCGGCCATAACGTAAATAGGATCGTACTTTTGATCAAGCATTAACGTTATATTTTTTTGAGAAGCCTTAATTTCAGAAACTTCATAAACACTTTCTATCAATGAAACTATGTCAAAAACTTCAATTTCAAGATTGAATTCGCCCGCTTCATATTCCGTAATTTGATCAAGGTCTTTTATAATATATTCCAGCCTTTCTACCCCTTTATTCGCACGCTCTAAATATTTTTTGCATAGTTCTGGTTTATCTTTTGCTCCTTCTAACAAAGTTAAAATATATCCTTGGATTGTAAATAATGGAGTTTTTAATTCATGAGCAATATTTCCTAAAAACTCTTTGCGATAAGCATCTTGTCCTTTTAAAGTTTCAACTTCGTTGTCCCGCGTTTTTGCGTAGGTTTTTACTTGTTCCTTTAGCGTATTCATATCCGTATTAATCAAGGAACGCTCTGAAATTTTTTCTCCAGGAATTTCTAACTCATCATAAATCTTGTTAACACTACTAAAAATATATTTATTAGTGCCAAATTTTATTAAACCATAGCTAATAACAAACATAAATAAGCCTAGAAATAAAGGAATCCAAATTATAAAATTATTTAAGTACCATAAAATTAAAGCCAACATTAGTGTCACAAGGATACTTATTGAAAGTGCTGTAAGTATCGAGAATTTTGTTGTTTCTTTAATTGCAGAATCCATATTCTGATTTTTATAACAAATATAATTTAAAGTTACTATTGTAAAAAAGAAACCCACAAGGATTACAAACTTGCAAGCTATTTGTTTATTTTTTTTAAGTCTTATACTACAAATTTATAACCTACTCCTTTTATTGTTTTAAAACTTTCATCACCAATTTTTTCGCGAAGTTTTCTTATGTGGACATCAATGGTTCTTCCACCTACAATTACTTCTTCTCCCCAAACTTTATATAGGATATCTTCTCTTTTAAATACTTTTCCTGGCTTTGAAGCTAACAATGCTAATAGTTCGAATTCTTTTCTAGGTAATACTAATTCTTTTTTATTTAAAAGCACTTTATATTCGTCCCTGTTAATTACAAGTTTACCTACTTTTAAAGAGGTATCCTCTTCAGCTTCTACTCCTTGGCTTGAACGCCTTAGTAGAGCTTGAACTTTGCTTATTAATACTTTTGGTCGGATTGGCTTAGTAATATAATCATCGGCACCAGCATTGAAACCCGCTACTTGAGAGTAATCCTCTCCTCTGGCAGAAAGAAATGTAATTATTGTTTTTTCTAAACCTGGCATTTTACGAAGATTTTCGCATGCTTCCATACCATCCATTTCTGGCATCATAACATCTAAAATAATTAATTGAGGTAAATGCTTTTTTGCTTTTTCTAATGCTACAACACCATTTTCAGCAGTTACCACATTATATCCTTCATTGGTTAGATTGTACCCTACTATTTCTAAAATGTCAGGCTCATCGTCTACTAACAAAATTGTAATATCACTTTTATTCATCTTTTGACAATTACTTAGATTATAAAGCTAAATATACTACATAATAGGAAGTATCTATAGGATTGTACACTTGGTAACAATAAACTAACATTAGCTTAATTTATATTCTTAAAAAAAAATTACACTCATCATATTCTAAAAAATATTTAGAACCTCTTTAACCAATAAAGCAAAAGGTTAAAATGTTGTTAGTAACATTTGAGCCTTTTGCTTTATTGGCTTAGATTCAAGTTATAAACGCAACAGCTTTAGCTGTTATAAAAAAACTCTTCACACTTTTTCATTTTGCCTAGGCAAAATGAAAAAGTGTGAAGAGTACTAAAAAGGTTATATTTTTAGGTCACTAAAACTTAAAAATAATGGCCCATTTAGAATTACATCAAAGATATGAAATCTACCATTTGCAAAAGCAAGGAAATAGTTTTACAGAAATTGCCAAAAGTATTAGAGTTCACAAATCTACTATTTCAAGAGAATTGCAACGAAATTCAGACCAAAGAAGTGGTGAATATAAAGTTGACTTAGCCCAAAAGAAATACAATCAAAGACAAGCCAACAAGC
>Ga0209185_1001115_pt1 | contig 24815 bp, 22 predicted proteins | sample SidtaG_2_FD_187425 | JGI IMG/M metagenome (GOLD analysis project Ga0209185, IMG submission 187425) | Marine algal microbial communities from Sidmouth, United Kingdom - Sidmouth_Asex2 metaG (SPAdes) (version 2) | ecosystem: Host-associated > Algae > Red algae > Unclassified | place: Sidmouth... | reverse complement strand
TATCCGGCACTCTCTCCACTCCGCTATCGCTACGTTACGTTCAAACAACACCTACTATCCCTTACGCAAAGGGACGAACAATCGCGAGGCAGAAAAACAAACAATCACGGGATTTGTCAAAGAACCACAATTTTGATGCGTTTGCCCTTCTGATAAATTAGGTTGTTTGGAATTTCAATTTTAAGTAGTGAGACAAAAATAGGCTTACAATTTTGACGTGGTTATTTTTTCGATAGTTTTTCTTACAAAAACCGCGCATAGCCAACGTTATGTAAGGATTTTTGTAAGGGAAAATAGCGGAAAAAGAAACCGTCAAAAAGTAAGGATATTTTTGTCTCACTACTTAAAGGTTATGCCTTTACCAACTTCGCTTAGATATTTCGGACATCAAGTCATTGAGGCTGACGACTTCGAATCTGCTTTCATCTGTTATTTTATCCGAGAGTTTAGAATATTCAAGTACATTCCCAAAAAACCGTACCTTTGCAAGATTAATGAATGAATATTGAATGAGAGAATGAATGAATTGTCTCATTTAAGTAGTGAGACAAAAGTAGGCTTACAATTTTGACGTGGTTATTTTTTCGATAGTTTTTCTTATAAAAACCGCGTATAGCCAACGTTATGTAAGGATTTTTGTAAGGAAAAATAGCGGAAAAAGAAACCGTCAAAAAGTAAGGATATTTTTGTCTCACTACCTATACGTTAGCATTAAACAAAATGCGTGATTCATTCATTCAAAATTCACAATTCATTCATTGATTTAAATAAAAATGTTTCCACAATACGACATAATAGTAGTAGGCGCAGGGCATGCGGGATGCGAGGCGGCGGTAGCGGCGGCGAACATGGGTTCGCGCGTCATGCTCATTACGATGAACATGAACACCATCGCGCAGATGTCCTGCAATCCGGCGATGGGTGGCGTGGCGAAAGGGCAAATCGTGCGCGAGGTCGATGCTTTGGGCGGATATTCCGGCATCGTCACCGACCATACGATGATACAATTCCGTATGCTCAACCTCTCCAAAGGACCTGCCATGTGGTCGCCACGAGCGCAGAGCGACCGGATGCAATTTCTCATCAAATGGCGCAGTATGCTCGAACAAAACGAGCGCATTGACTTCTGGCAAGAAATGGTCACGAGCTTGGTTGTCAAGGATGGCGTAGTGCGTGGCGTGCGGACAGGCATGGGCGTAGAGATTCCGTCGAAAGCGGTTATCATCACAAGTGGTACATTTTTGAATGGCTTGATACACGTTGGCGAAAAAACGTTTGGCGGCGGACGCAGTGGCGAAAACGCCTCCAAAGGCATCACCGAACAACTCGCCTCACTCGGCTTCGAGTACGGACGCATGAAAACCGGCACGCCCTGTCGCGTGGATGGTCGCACGATAGATTGGGATGCGATGGAAACCCAACCGGGTGACGAAAATCCCTCTAAATTTTCCTATACCGACACCCCGAAATTAGAAAATCAAGTACCTTGCCACATCACTTATACGAGCGCGGAAGTGCACGATATTCTGAAGACCGGTTTTGACCGTTCGCCGATGTTCAATGGGCGGATTCAGGGCACGGGACCGCGATATTGTCCGTCGATAGAAGATAAAATCAACCGCTTTTCGGAGCGCGACCGCCACCAACTTTTTGTCGAACCCGAAGGGCGCGGCACCTGCGAAGTCTATGTAAATGGCTTCTCCTCATCGCTGCCCGAAGATGTGCAATACAAGGCATTACGCAAGATTCACGGCTTCGAAAATGCCAAGATGTTTCGCCCCGGCTATGCGATTGAATACGACTTTTTCCCGCCTACACAATTGAAAATGTCGCTCGAAACACGCTTGATAAAGAACCTCTTTCACGCCGGACAAATCAACGGCACGACAGGCTACGAAGAAGCTGCCAGTCAAGGACTTATGGCGGGTATCAATGCCCACCTTGCCATCAATGAGCAAGAGCCATTTATCCTCAAACGCTCGGATGCCTACATCGGCGTACTCATCGACGACCTCATCAATAAAGGCACAGACGAGCCGTACCGCATGTTCACTTCTCGCGCCGAATATCGCATCCTTTTACGTCAGGACAATGCCGATATTCGCCTCACGCCTATCGCCCACGCACTCGGTATGCAAGGCTTGGAGCAGCGCATGGAACGAGTACAAGAAAAGGTCGAAAAATCAAAAGAGGTCGAAAAATTCTTCCGCCAAACCAGCGTCGCACCCGAACAGGTCAACGATTTTTTAGCAGAAAAAAAATCCGCACCACTCAAGCAAAAAGTGAAATTGCATGGCGTGTTATTGCGTCCGCATGTGGGCTTAGATGACTTGGCACAAAACATCGAACACATCCGCGATTTTACCGAAAAATACGATACAGAAACCCTCGAAATCGCCGAAATCAACATGAAATACGAGGGCTATATCAAGAAGGAACAAGAGATGGTCGAAAAGATGAATCGCTTGGAAGGCGTGAAGCTCCGCGAGAATTTTGATTATAAATCTATCGTCTCGCTCTCCTCGGAAGCAAAGGAAAAATTGGCAGCTATCCAACCGCTTACTATCGGTCAGGCGAGCCGGATTAGTGGGGTTTCTCCGGCAGATATTTCGGTTTTGTTGATTTTTATGGGAAGGTAAAGGTAACACAGGCTTCCAGCCTGCACCGCGTTAAATTAGTTTATACGAGAAACATTGAACTTGAACTTAATTTGGGCGTGTCCCCTCCTAACGTCGGGGTCGGGCTATCCGGCACTCTCTCCGCTTCGCTACGTTCAGACAACACCTCCTATCCCTCACGCGAGAAACAAATATTGAATAGTTAAAAAGCTACAATTAAGAAAATATGTTACCACGCTTAACTCCCACTCTTCTTCTCAAATTCTTTGGTCTTGAACCTATAAATAGGCTTCAGAGAGAAGGTAAATTAAAAGATAATGTATCCAATACTATTGAACCTCTCTCTTTATGGGAATATTTATCAACCATACCCCATAAATATACGAGTGACTCCAGATATATAGATAAGTATCATAATACTGCGCTTAAGATAGCTGCAAAATTAGTAAATGAAGGTTTACTAACTCCGGTAGGTGATAAACGTGGTATTCACCAAAAGTACCAAGGAAATGGATTTGACCCACGCAAAGAGGAAAGCGGATACTATGACTTTTTAATTTATGGTTTTCCTACGATACTCCGATACTTTAAAGATGCGTTTAGAATTCTTGAGGTTGAAGACTTGAAAACCCGTGATGTAAGTGTTGGAACTGCATTTGCAATCTTACATGGTTTAAATCGTCAATTTTTAGTGACAGCAAAACACTGCCTACCACCAGATAATAACATAAGGTTAAGGATATTTCTAGGGTTTGGGAAGAAATATTCGCATCCAAATAATATATATGTTCATCAAGATGATAATGCAGACATAGCAGTTCTTGAATTTTCAGATAAGGTATTGTTGAGTAGTAAATTTTTTCGATTAGAAAAACCAGAAATGTTAGATGATATTATGGGAGTTGGATTTCCACCAATTCCGGGAACTAATGAAGCTCTTTTAGTTGCATCTAAGGGTGAAATTACTGCGAAAGGAAATACATATCTACACAATTACGATCTTATTTATGTAAATGCTAATATAAAAGGAGGCAGCAGCGGTAGTCCAATTATTAATTCAACAGGTTCAGTAGTTGGTTTCATTATAGAATCTGCGAGAGATAGTAATAATAGTGAATTGCAAGATGAACTCAGGTTTGGAACAGGCTTAACAAGCGATTTAATAAATGAATTAGTGCTGTCAATAGTTGAAGAAGGAAATTTACACAAAGAAGTGTCCTTCGAAGTAATTGAAAATGGAAGTTTTATAATTAAGTAAATTTCAATTGTTTTAATGTAAAATTCTTGATCAAAACCAATGTCAGCACAAAAACAAGAAGGCAACAAATACGACAAGATTCTCAAAGAAAATATTGAGGAAGTGATACTGCCATTGGTGGGTAAATATTTGGGCTTGGACATTATCAAAACCGAAAAACTGGAAGCCAAACTACAAACCACCATTGAAAAAGAGACGGATTTGCTGCGATCATCACCACGAAAGACGGCAAACGACGTATCCTACACATAGAATTTTAGAGCGAAAATGAGAAGGATATGATTTATCGGGTAAAAGAATACGACGGTATCGTGCAACGCAAATACAAACTTCCGATACTTCACTTTGTGGTCTTTCTCGGCAGCGGGCGTATGACGATGCGCGCACAACTCAATGAAAATGAGATTTTTAGCGAGTTTAAAGTTTTGAATATAAGTGAGTTGAGTTTTGATGAAATGATTCAGTCGCAAATTCCGGAAGAAATCGTGCTGGCTATTCTCAGCGATTTTCGGGGCGAACAGCCGGAGCAAATTATACGCTCTATTATTTTGAAACTCATAGAGTCGAGTAAGAGTAAAGCGGATTTGAGAAAATTTATTCAGCAGTTGCATATTCTCTCCAAATTACGTAAATTAGACACTGAAACGACTAAAGTATCTAACAATATGCCGATAACAATTGATTTAAGAGACCATGCACTCTATAAATTAGGTGCTGAAGAAAGTCTCGAAAAAAAGACTCGTCTTGACATCATTAGTATGCTCAATGATGATATTCCCATTGATAAAATCGCTCAATATTTACGAGTTTCTATTGACGATATTATTCAAGTCAAAAATGAACTACACGAGAAAGAAACTGCGGAATTAAAACAAGTGGCTATTATCAATATGCTCGAAAGAAATATCTCCATAGAGGATATTGCTGAAAGCCAAAAGGTTAGTATTGAGGAGGTTATCAGCATAAAAAATGAACTTGACCAACAACAAGAATGATATAAAAAAGAATTTCTCAAAAAACAGCGACCTATAAACTTCCACAATTCATTAAAACGATGTATTTTTATATCCTTTCAATGAAAAAAACCAATGTCAAAACAAAAACAAGAAGGCAACAAATACGATAAAATCCTGAAGGAAAACTTTGAGGTCGTGCTTCGACCTTTACTTGAACGGTATTTGGGGATTCGGATAGTGACGTTTGAGAATATTGACCCGAAACTGCAAACGACTATCGAAAAAGAAACCGATTTTATCCGCATCGTCACGACAGAGGAGGGTGAACGCTTTATTTTGCACATCGAATTTCAGAGTGCCAACGAAGCCGACATGATATATCGAATCAAAGAATACGGCGGCATCATTCAGCGTAAATACAAACTCGAAATACGGCATTTTGTGATATATCTCGGTCCGGGAAAGATGACTATGCGAACACAATTGCATGATAATGAAGTCTTTCGTGGTTTTGATGTACTGAACATGAATGACCTAAATTTCGATGACTTTTTGAGTTCGCAAATTCCCGAAGAAATCGTATTTGCCATTCTCTGTGATTTCAGAGGCGAACAACCGGAACATATTATACGTTCTATTCTTGAGAAGCTCAAAGCAGTCAGTAAGAACCCCACAAAACTTCAAAAATTCGTCAAACAATTGCAAGTCTTCTCACATTTGCGTAAATTGGATAATGAAATCAATAAAATTAGTTACGATATGCCAATATTAATAGACATCAAAGAAAGTGCTTTTTATAAAAGAGGTGCCGAAGAAGGACTCGAAAAAGGACTCGAAAAAAAGGCACGTATAGCCTGTATTAATATGCTAAAGAAAGGCATGCCTATAAAGGATATTGCCGAAATTTTGGAAGTGAGTATTGATTACGTTATTCAAATCCAGAATGAGCTGTACGAAAAAGAAGCTACGGAAACAAAACGAGCAGACATTATCAGTATGCTTGAAAAAGATATATCTATAGAAGATATTGCTGAAAGCCAAAAGGTTAGTATTGAGGAGGTTATCAGCATAAAAAATGAACTTGACCAACAACAAGAATGATATAAAAAAGAATTTCTCAAAAAAACAGCGACCTATAAACTTCCACAGTTCATTAAAACGATGTATTTTTATGTCCTTTCAATGAAAAAAACCAATGTCAGCACAAAAACAAGAAGGCAACAAATACGATAAAATCCTGAAGGAAAACTTTGAGGTCGTGCTTCGACCTTTACTTGAACGGTATTTGGGGATTCGGATAATGACGTTTGAGAATATTGACCCGAAACTGCAAACGACTATCGAAAAAGAAACCGATTTTATCCGCATCGTCACGACAGAGGAGGGTGAACGCTTTATTTTGCACATCGAATTTCAAAGTGCCAACGAAGCCGACATGATATATCGAATCAAAGAATACGGCGGTATCATTCAGCGTAAATACAAACTCGAAATTCGACACTTTGTTATCTATCTCGGTCCGGGAAAGATGACTATGCGAACACAGTTACACGATAATGAAGTCTTTCGTGGTTTCGATGTACTGAACATGAATGACCTAAATTTCGATGACTTTTTGAGTTCGCAAATTCCCGAAGAAATCGTATTTGCCATTCTCTGCGATTTCAGAGGCGAACAACCGGAACATATTATACGTTCTATTCTTGAGAAGCTCAAAGCAGTCAGTAAGAACCCCACAAAACTTCAAAAATTCGTCAAACAATTGCAAGTCTTCTCACATTTGCGTAAATTGGATAATGAAATCAATAAAATTAGTTACGATATGCCAATATTAATAGACATCAAAGAAAGTGCTTTTTATAAAAGAGGTGCCGAAGAAGGACTCGAAAAAGGACTCGAAAAAAAGGCACGTATAGCCTGTATTAATATGCTAAAGAAAGGCATGCCTATAAAGGATATTGCCGAAATTTTGGAAGTGAGTATTGATTACGTTATTCAAATCCAGAATGAACTGTACGAAAAAGAAGCTACGGAAACAAAACGAGCAGACATTATCAGTATGCTTGAAAAAGATATATCCATAGAAGATATTGCTGTAAGTCAAACGATTAGTATTGAGGAAATTGTAGCCATAAAAAACGAAATTGACCAGCAGCATGAATGATATAAAAAAATAATTTCTCAAAAATCAGCAACCTACAAACTTCCATAGCTCGCTGAAACGACATATTTCAAGGTCGTTTCAGCGAGTTATTTTTTTGTCATAAATGAAAATGATTGATTACTTTTACGGAAACCAGTCAATTATTTACTCATTGTATATGAAATCAATAAAAATAGTCTGCATGGGAGACAGCCTCACCGAAGGCTACGGCATTCCACAATCCGCTCGTTGGACAGACTTATTGCAGCACGAAATGACGGCGGACATCATCAATCGCGGTATTTCGGGCGATACGACAGGTGGTATGTTGGCGCGTTTCCAGTCCGAAGTTATCGCGGCTGCGCCTACGCATGCCATTATCATGGGCGGTACGAATGATTTGTGGTTTGGCTTATCACATCAGTTGGTTTTGAGCAATTATCACGCGATGTTGAGGCATGCGCGACTGCATGGTGTTCAGGCGATTATCGGTATCGCGTTGCCTGTTTTTCACGAAGGATTCAGCGATGACGCCGACCACCAACTCTACCAAAACCTGCCCGACCTCAGCCGCCGTATCAGCGAACTCCAAGACAAACTCCGCATCTATGCCATCGACCAAAACCTTCCTTCCATCGACTTTTCTAAAGGCATGGCGCCCGACCTTTTTCTACCCGACGGCGTACATCCAAATGAAGCAGGAAACCTTGTAATGATGAAAAATGCGAAGAAAACATTAATTAAATTAGACTTTATTTAGGAATATTTTGTATGCATGAAATTTTGTATTTTTTCGATAATCGAGCCTCATTTTGAGCTGCATACCCTACGGTACGGAGCGAAAAATAGGAGAAGAGTATCGGAAAAAGACAATGTTAGCTGCATACAAAATGTTTCTAAATAAAGTCTATTATTAACATGAAAAAAGCAAGGAACGAGGCATAAATAAATTCAGTTTTTTGACGCCGTTATTTTTTTCTTTTTTAAGGCGTAAAAACTGCGTATAACGAGTTAGGGAAGACGAAAAAAATAATCTACCCGTCTGAATTGTTCTTTTTCTTATATGTTTCACTAAATTTTCCTTGCGTAGCTCGGCTATGCGCGTCAAATTTAGCCAAACATATAAAAAAAATAACTGCTTCATTTGGGGTAGATTATTTTCTTCCTCTTCCCTTATATTATGCGCGTCGAATTTGAGAAAACATATGAAAAAAATAGCTGCGTCAATTCGGGTAGTTTATCTTCTTCGTCTTCCATTACGAGAAACATGTTGGAAGCACTGTCCTACGGTGCACTCGAAGTTTCACTTACGATTCTTCCGCCCAAATCATACATAAATGCACAATCGTTTCGGCAGATTTTTGCATATCTTGTATTGACACCCATTCGTGTTTGGAGTGGAAGGCGTGTTCGCCTGCAAAAATATTGGGGCAAGGCAAGCCCATATACGACAAACGTGACCCATCCGTACCGCCGCGTATGCTATCTTGCTTGGGTGTCAAGCTCGCCCGTTTTATAGCTGCTACGGCATTGGAGACGACATTTGGATATTGGTCGAGGATTTTTTTCATGTTGCGGTATTGTTCTGTTACCGTCAATTCTGCGGTCGAGTTCGGGTAGTTTTTCATGACCGATTTCATGATTTCGCGGAGTTCGTTTTCGTGTGATTCGAGATTTTCGTCCGTAAAATCACGTACAATAAAAGTCACGCTCGCCTCCTCTACCGTGCCGCCCATACGGACGGGATGCACGAAGCCTTCTCTGCCTGCCGTCGTTTCGGGCGAAAGTCGGTCTGTGGGCAATCGCGCAATCATCTCACCGACGGCTTTTATGGCACTTTCCATCTTGCCTTTTGCAAAGCCTGGATGTTGACTCACGCCTTTTACGGTGATGGTCGCGCCATCAGCAGAAAAGGTTTCATCTTCGAGTGAGCCGCGTTCTGCACCATCAATCGTATAGCCAAAATCTGCGCCCAGTTTTTTCATATCCACTTCTTCCACGCCGCGTCCGACTTCTTCATCGGGCGTAAATAGAATGCGAATTTTACCGTGTTTTATGTCATTGTTTTTAATTAAAAAATGCGTTGCGTCCATGATTGCCGCCAGCCCTGCTTTATTATCTGCACCGAGCAGAGTAGTGCCGCTTGCCGTTACGATGTCATTGCCAATTTGGTCTTTTAAAAGCGGATATTTCGTAGGGCTGATGACTTGCGTATTGTCATCTGGCAGAATGATGTCCGTACCATCGTAGTCTTTGTGAATCAGCGGTTTGACGCCTTTTCCGCTACTATCGGGCGAGGTGTCCATGTGCGAACAGAAGCACAAAACAGGCACATTTTTATCGGTATTTGACGGAATAGTGGCATATACGTAACCATGCTCGTCCATGTGTGCGTCTGCGATGCCCATTTCCAGTAATTCTTCGACCAATATACGCCCCAAATCCTTTTGTTTTTCGGTAGAAGGAAAGGTTTTTGAAAGCGGGTCGGATTGCGTGTCTATTTGAACGTAACGGAGAAAACGCTCGGTGACAGTGTGATTTATATTCATAATAATGCTTAATACTTAATGCTTAGTGAAAGAAATTAAAGGTTAATGGTTAGGGAAGACGAAAAAAATAACCTACCCGTTTGAATTGCTCTTTTCTCCATATATTCCCTCAAATTTTCCTTACGTAGCTCGGCTATGTGCGTTAAATTTGAGAAAATATATGAAAAAAATAGCTGCGTCAGTTCGGGTAGTTTATTTTCTTCGTCTTCCCTTAATTTGGACGGAGTGTAAAATTAATTTTTTTGATGAAATAAATCCTAAATTCATGTACCTTTATGGCTCAATGAATGAATTATTTCGTTCGTTTTATCGTTTTTAATTTATTCAAAAAAATAAAACAAACCACGACATTATGTTTTTTATTTCTCTTTCCGAATTACAATTTATATAGCGCGTCTTGCCATCCAAAGGGCAAAACCAATGTGCCCAGCCATTCATTCTAACCAAAAACCCCTTGATTCATTCATTTAAAATTCATTCACTCATTTATTAATAAAATGTTAGATAAATTAGAAGCGATAAAAGAACGCTACGAATATATAGGCGAACAACTCACTGACCCCCGAGTCATTTCGGACATGAAACGCTACACGAAAATCAGCAAAGAATACAAAAATCTGGGCGAAATCGTGGAGGCATATCACACTTACCGCGATTTGCTCGGCAATATCGCCACCAATAAAGAAATCCTCAAAACCGAATCGGATGAGGAACTCTGCGAGATGGCAAAAATGGAACTCGACGAACTAGAGCCAAAAGTAGAGCCGATGGAAGAAGAAATCAAACTTTTGCTGATTCCGAAAGACCCCGAAGATGAGAAAAATGCGATTTTGGAGATACGGGCGGGTACGGGCGGCGATGAGGCGAGTATTTTTGCAGGCGATTTGTACCGGATGTACACACGCTATTTTGATACCCAAAAATGGAAGCACGAAGCCATTGCTATCACCGAAGGTTCGGTCGGTGGATATAGCAAACTCGTCATCGAAGTCAGTGGTACGGATGTGTATGGTACGCTCAAATACGAGTCGGGCGGACATCGCGTGCAGCGGGTCCCAAAGACCGAATCGCAGGGGCGCGTGCATACCTCGGCGGCTACCGTAGTCGTGATGCCGCGTCTCGAAATGGAAGATGTCAACGTCAATAAAGCCGACCTTTCGTGGGATACTTTTCGGGCGAGTGGTGCGGGGGGGCAACACGTGAACAAGACTGAATCGGCAGTACGTGTGACGCACAAACCTTCAGGCATCGTGGTGGAGTGCCAAGACGGACGCTCGCAACTCAAAAACCGTGTAATTGCCCTCGACAAACTCTATGTCCGCCTATACGAACGTCAGCGCGAAGAGCATGATTCGAAGGTTTCGGGCGCACGTAAAAGCCTCGTAGGGACGGGCGATAGGTCGGGCAAAGTACGCACGTACAACTATCCGCAAAATCGCGTGACGGACCATCGCATCAATCTGACACTTTACAAACTCGGCACTATCGTAGATGGTGATATTCAGGAGATTATCGACGCACTACGTGTGGCAGATAATGCAGAGAAATTGAAGGAAGGGTAAGGGGAATAAAAAAAGTGACTCCGATATCGAAGCCACTTTTTTGGTAGAAAGTTTCAAATAACCTGCGGGGCAAACCTCTGTCCAGCCTATTTTACACTTCCTAATTTCCTTAATTTGTATCCAATGTAATTATTACAAAGATAGATATTAATTTACGAATAGTCAAATATATATTTTCTCAAATTAAACCAATATCACCCAATATGATACCAATTAACTATCCAACTGCCACGACATACACCCCACGACAAAAGTTTTTTATTGAAAAAGTATTAGAACTTTTAAACCCTGATGTAATGGACTCTCATCGTACTCGTGTAATGAATCCAAAGATTATTTTATCTGAATTGAGCTATGTTTTAAAAAGATTTCACGATAACAAAATCAAACATTTTAAGCCAACAATTGAGGCTGTAACAAAGGAAGCTATGGACTTGTTGAGTGTAGAAAATGAATTAAAATTTTGTAATTTTTCAAAAGGTCATTATATAAGTGTATTGGGACAGACAACCGAAAATAGCTACATAAAAACAAGAGTATTAACGAAAATTATCTCATCTGATAACTTTCGCTACAACAATGATTTAGTAACCAAAATTGCAAACTGCGTAGCCAATCCATCTATCCAATCGGACTGCATTTATCAAGACTACAAAGAGATAGACAGATTAACAGGGTACTTGCTGACCGGATTGATAAATGAGGGGTTTTCGAAGGAATTTTTACAAAGGGCGATACTTTCTTCGTTTATCAATAAGCCTAAAAAGACATTTGAAGAGGCATTTGGTGTATTTCATTTTTTTTCAAAAAAACAGAAAAACAAGTATCGTGTTTATTTCAAAGCAAACCTTCCGTTATTCGCAACTAAAGATGTAATTAAAAATTACAATGTAAAGATTCATACTAATGCTCCTCAATTGAATCTTAAAGTCAAAGAAAGTGAAAACCCACAAGATTTTTTGAAGGAAGGGGATAGTACTTTCATCTGTATTAGGGTACATGCACACGATTCTGTTTCAGCTGTAAAGATTGCTAAAAATGAACTCTACAATCTATTGGATTTAATACACTTATGCTTTATTTCAAAAGAAATAATTATATCAGATAAAAATTTGATTCTTGAACTTGATAAAGAAGAAAATCAACGACAATACTGGTATAGAAGTTTTGAAAACAAGATAGATGGTAGCTTTAGAGGTGGTTCACATATTGTAGAGATATTGTCTAAGCGATTTGGGCGTATATGGAATGAGGATAATCATATCAAATATGAGTCAAAAAAGAAAATCAACTCTTCTATCAGATATTTTCGTCTTAGTAACGAAGCACAGGAGATTGAGCATAAATTTCTAAATTATTGGATAGGTTTAGAATATTTATTTTCCAATACTGATGATCCACAATCAACTATTGACCGAGTAAAACGCTATCTCCCTGCGATTCAAACAAACGTGTATGCAAAGCGATTAATCAATGATTTACATAAAAATATTGTCCGTCTAAAAGCTACTTCAATTACAGATTTTAATCAAAAAAACACCGCATATCTTCTAAAAGAATTGTCTTACGATGAACTGTGGGATAAATATTATCAAGACTTACCTTTAATTTCGTACAGAGCTAGAAAACTTGCAGATATTTTTTTCAACAGAAATCCTGCTAAGAAATCAAGTGAGTTGATACTCTTACTTCGGTCTCACGAGAAGGGGCTTAAACAACATCTTACCAGAATTTATCGTCTAAGAAATGAAATTGTACATGAGGCAGCCGTTAATATCAGAACAGATATTTATACGTTGACATCAAATTTAAAGCATTATTTATTGATTAGCCTTGATACAATGTTGGAGAGTTTGGCAGATAATTATGGGGTAAACGATATAAACTCCTTCCTAATTTATCAGGAAGCCATCTATCAAAATATTGAAAAAACGAATCCTGATTTAGAGCGTATTATTTCATTAAATGTCAATACAAAGTTGATTGATTAACCTGAATAATGAATAATGCGGAGAAATTGACCGAAGGATAGATTTGTTTATTCGTTTATACTTCAGCTAAACTAATTATCCCATCGTTACCTATAATACTCTTATGACAGATAAATTCATAGCAACACTTTTTGAAACCCACCAAGACAGTCCGAAGTGTCCGACCATAGAACGGGTGGAGGATTTTGTCAATCAATTGTTGGGGATTCTTTTCCCGGACTTGACAGACAAACCGTATAGCAAACAGGAAGAACTCGCCTTTGACCTCTTGAATCTGAAATCAGAACTTTATGAGATACTGTTTATGTATCCTAACCGGGAATCTATCAATGTGGACAACAAAACCGTCTTGTTTTTTGATAAATTGGAAGCCATCTATGAGGTACTGAAAACCGATGTGAGTGCCATGTACGAGGGCGACCCGGCTGCCATTAGTGAAAATGAGATTGTGAAGTCTTATCCCGGATTTTATGCCATCGCAACGTACCGATTGGCACATGAATTGTACCAACTCGACATCAAAGTAATTCCGAGAATGATGACTGAAATTGCACATTCGCGGACGGGCATTGATATACATCCCGGTGCGAAAATCGGGAGGGGTTTTTGCATTGACCACGGTACGGGCGTTGTGATAGGCGAAACCTGCAATATAGGCGATTTTGTCAAAATCTATCAAGGCGTCACGCTCGGTGCTTTGAGTGTAGAAAAGAAATTGGCGCAAACAAAAAGACATCCTACGATAGAAAATCATGTCGTGCTTTATTCCGGTGCCACGGTATTGGGCGGCGAGACGGTCATCGGTCATCATAGTATCATCGGCGGAAATACATGGATTACTAGAAGTGTAGCACCCGAATCAAAAATTTATTATCAATCTAACGAGAATCGTTGATTGGGAAATTAGGAATTGGGAAATTAGGTTTAAATTTGTGATTGTCAGGATGTTTTACTCCCCAATTTCCGAGTTCCCCAATTCCCCATTATCCAAATATAAAATAAATATGAAAATTGAACATTTGATAGGCAATACGCCTTTGGTTGAATTGAAAAGTATCAATCAGAATAAGTCCGTTCAGGTATTTTGTAAATTGGAAGGGCAAAACCCCGGCGGTAGTGTAAAGGATAGGGCAGCTTTCAATATGATTAAGTCTGCATTGGAGAGGCGCGAAATCAGACCTGGCTCAAAACTCGTAGAAGCCACTAGCGGAAATACAGGCATTGCCCTAGCGATGATTGCTCAATCTATGGGCGTCAATATGACCTTACTCATGCCCGAAACCGCAACACCCGAAAGAGTAAAAACGATGAAAGCCTATGGCGCAGAAGTCATCCTGACGCCGGGCGATAAGACGATAGAATACTCCCGACAAAAGGCGCAGGAAATGGCGGATTCCGGCGAGTATTTTATGCTCAACCAGTTTGCCAATCCCGATAATTATATAATGCACTACAAAACCACCGGTCCTGAAATATGGGAGGATACCAAAGGACGAATTACGCATTTCGTCTCCGCAATGGGTACTACCGGAACGATAATGGGCGTATCGCGCTACCTAAAAGAACAAAGAAAAGATATTCAGATTGTGGGTACACAACCGACCGACGGCTCGCGGATTCCGGGTATTCGCCGATGGTCGCCCGAATTTTTACCGAAAATATATGAACCCCAACGGGTCGATAGAATCATTGATGTGAGTCGTGATCAAGCCATCCAAATGACCAGAAGAATGGCGCAAGAAGAGGGCATTATGGCAGGTATGAGTAGCGGCGGTGCGTTGACGGCAGCTATGCAAATTGCCGATGAAATCAGTGATGGAGTCATCGTTTGTATTACTTGCGATAGGGGCGATAGGTATCTTAGTTCGGAGTTGTTTGAGTAATTTTATGACTTGCAAAAGTTACCAAATATTAATAACTTTACAAGAAAATAATAAAATTATGGTACAAGAAACATCAATATCACTGGGTTCTCATTTTGAAAATTTTGTAACCAGTGCCATCGCAGAAGGTAAGTATAATAATGTGAGTGAGGTTGTGCGTGCTGGTTTACGCTTATTGGAAAATGAAGAGAAGAAGCATCAGGCAATCATTGAAGCACTCAAGAAAGGAGAAAAAAGTGAAGATGTGGAGAATTTTACTCGCGAATCTCACATGAAATATTTACACGACAAAATATCTTGATGAAAATGGAAAACTTAAAAAACGAACAAAAAGAGAGAAATGAACGCCTCCGTGCTGCCCTTTTGGAAGGTAAAAACAGTCCTATTGTAGAAAACTACGACAGACATGAACATTTAAAATCTATACACGAAAAATATTTTGCGAAAAATGGCAAACGTAAAAAACCAACCAACCGATAAGTTCTGGTCAGCCGTAAAGCCCATCCGCCAATCAGTCACCATATAACAACTGATTGACGAACAGCATTATACGCCTATCAAAGCCGAAGAGTTTTATAAGGAAGTCGCGGAGTTGAATATTGAAGAACCTTTGGAGAAATTGCTCGCTATGCTCACACCATAAATTACCCTCGCTAAAATTGAACTTGCACTTGCCACTTGAACTTGCACTTGCCACTTGAACTTGCACTTAAAAATCAATGCGCCTCCAACCAATTCTCTCCCGTATCCATACCCACCACGATAGGCACTTTCAGATTTGGCATCGCATTTTTCATCTTATCTTCAATGAGTGGTTTGACGGTTTCGAGTTCTGATTTCGGAACATCGAATACCAACTCATCGTGTACTTGCAAAATCATTTTTGTGGCAAAATTTCCACTGCGGAGTGCGTCGTGAATATCAATCATGGCGACTTTTATCATGTCGGCTGCCGTGCCTTGTATGGGCGTATTGACGGCGTTGCGCTCGGCATGACTGCGGATGAGGCTGTTGCGAGAATTGATGTTGCGGAGCATGCGTTTGCGTCCGAGTAGTGTGGTGACGTAGCCGTTTTCGCGAGCTTCGGCGACTACCTTATCCATGTAGGTTTTCAAGCCCTCGTATTGCTTGAAATATTGCTCTATCAGTTGGGCGGCTTCCTTGCGACTCATGTCGAGTTGGCGGGAAAGGTTGGTCGCGCCTGCGCCGTATATGATGCTGAAATTCACCGTTTTAGCGTTGCGTCTTTGGTCGGGGCTTACTTCGTCGAATGGTACTTCATAGACGCGCGCGGCGGTGGCACGGTGGATGTCTTGCCCCTTGCTGAATGCCTCTAACATGGCTTCGTCGCCACTGATTTCGGCAATCAGGCGGAGTTCGATTTGCGAATAATCTGCCGCGAGTAAAATGTGATTTTCGTCGCGCGGAATAAAGGCTTTTCGTATCTGCCGCCCGGCTTCGGTGCGTATCGGGATGTTTTGTAAGTTCGGATTATTGGAACTTAATCGCCCCGTAGATGCTAACGCCTGATTGAACGAACTATGAATCCGCCCCGTCTTTGGATTGATCATCAGCGGCAACGCATCAACGTAGGTGGAGCGCAACTTCATATAGCTGCGATGCTCCAAAATATTATTTATAATCTCGTGGTCTTTAGCGAGTTCCGAGAGTTTTTCTTCATTGGTGGAGTACTGCCCCGTCTTTGTTCTTCGCCAGCGATAAGGCACTTTCATTTTATCAAATAAAACCTCGCCTACTTGTTTCGGCGAGTCTAAATTGAAGACCGTACCCGCTTCGTCAAAGACTTTTTTCTTTAAGGCTTCTATTTCTATTGTGAGTGTTTTTGAATAATTATTGAGAAAATCTGCATCCACACGAATGCCCTCAAATTCCATCGCCACCAAGACATTTATCAAAGGAATTTCGACGTTGGTTAATAATTTATCCAGTTTTTCTTCTACTACTTTCGGATGCAGCACTTCTTTTAACTGTAAAGTAATATCTGCATCTTCGCATGCGTATTCGCTCGTCTGCGCTACGGGTACATCGCGCATTGTGAGTTGGTTTTTTCCTTTTTTTCCGATTAATGATTCGATAGAAACAGGTGAATAACTAAGGTAAGATTCGGCAAGATAATTCATATTGTGCCGCAAGTCGGGTTCTATCAGATAATGCGCCAACATGGTGTCATAAAACCGTCCTTTTACCTCAATATCATACCATTTTAATACGATAATATCATACTTCAAATTCTGCCCGACTTTTTCGGTATTTTCATCTTCAAAAATGCCTTTAAATTCTGCGACTATTGCCTTCGCTTCCGCATGATCCGCCGGAACGGGTACATAATAGGCTTCACTTTTTTTGTACGAAAAAGATATACCCACAAGCTCGGCTTGATTGGCGTCTATCGAGGTGGTTTCGGTATCAAAACAGAGGATTTTTTGTTTGCTTAATTTCTGGATTAAATCGGCGCGACCTTCGGGCGTATCGATAAGGTGATATTCGTGCGGCGTATTTTCAATATTATTTTTTGCAATAGAAAATTCGGGCGCAACAAAGGTTTTTCTTATCGTTTTTTCTTTATTTGCAACTGTATTTCCGAACAAATCTGTTTGTCCTGTTCCGCCTGATTCTTTCGTACCGTCCTCCGACTTACTGCCTAATATGGACTTGGATAGCGAGCGAAATTCTAAGTCCCGAAATACATCGGTAAGGGCTTCGCGGTTGATGTCATCGACTTGGTATTTTGTTGCGTCAAACTGAATGGGAACATCCAATTTTATAGTTGCCAATTCTTTAGAAAGTAAGCCTTGTTCGGCAAATTTTTCAACGTTTTCTTTTTGCTTTCCTTTAAGTTTGTCAGTATTTTTAATGAGATTTTCTATCGTGCCAAATTGCTTTAAAAGCTTCACTGCTGTTTTTGCACCAATGCCGGGAATGCCCGGAATATTATCCGCCGCATCGCCCTGCAAACCGAGTACATCAATTACTTGATCTACGCGCTCAATGTCCCATTTTTCACAGACTTTCTTTGCGTCGAGTACCTCAATGCCGTTGCCAAATCGGGCGGGTTTGTACATATACACCTTGTCGCTGACGAGTTGGGCGTAATCCTTATCAGGAGTCATCATATAGACCTCAAAACCTTCTTTTTCCGCCTGTTTTGCCAAGGTACCAATGACATCATCTGCTTCGAATCCCTGACTGATTGCGACAGGAATGTGCATCGCCTCAATGATTTGTTGTATATAAGGAATCGCAGTCGTAATATCTTCGGGTTGCGCCTCGCGATTGGCTTTGTATTCGGGAAACATTTCAGTACGAAACGTGCCACCGGGCAAGTCAAACGCTACCGCAATATGCGAAGGCTTTTCTTTGGTCAAAATACTCCACAATGTACGTGTAAAACCATCAATGGCAGAGACATTCAAGCCCTTAGAATTGATCAAAGGACGCTTGATAAAGGCATAATGGGCGCGGTAAATGAGCGCGTGACCATCGAGTAGGAAGAGCTTTTTATTTGACATTCGGCAAGATACGAAGTTTCGATTTGACTAACAATCAAATCAAGGGAACGTTTCTCGCTCAAATATTGTTATTTCCTTTGACATTGTTTATCTTGTAGAAAATTTTGGATTATGACTATGCAAAATACAGACAGAGAGGCTTTAAAATCTGTCATCAAAGAAATACTTGCCGAAGATAGCACTATTGTAAAAGATGCTATCAAGGAAATTATTGCCGAGAAACAATCGCTTCAAGATGCACAAAAGCAACGCGAGGATGAACTGAGTATGATGATGAACAAACATTTTGACGTATTTGATGACGTGTTTAAAGCCCTTGCCTAATGAAATATTTGACTAAAAACGACATCATTTTCATCAATAAAGGTACAGTAGAAAGACATGGCGGTAATTTTGTTCCACCACGTAATATATTGAATGAGAATCCCTTAGACTACGTTATCGAAGCGGTGGAGGCGGAAATGTTTGGTGCGCCTTTGTATCCTGAAATTTACGATAAAGCTGCCGTTTATATGTTCAATATCATCACCAATCACATTTTTCAAGACGGGAATAAACGTACCGGACTTGAAGGGGCTTTGATTTTTTTGGATGAAAACGGTTATTTTATCAAACAAGAATTGAAACAGGTCAATGTAGAAGGCAAATTGATTCCCGCAGAAGTTTCAAGTCGCAACAAAACCCTCTTCAACTTCACCATAGAAGTCGCCTCCGGCAAACTCACCTTAGAGGAATGTCAGGCGTGGTTTAAGGAGAATATTGAGCCGCGATAATCAACCGCCATACCGCCCCGCAAAATAATCCTGCAAGATCTGATGCCGAAAACGCCACTGACCGCCATCTTGCTCCAAGATACGCGCTGACGTAGCATACTTGAAGAAGGACACCCAACGCAAAGGCATCTTTTTTTCGAGGTAGAGGGCGAGACGGAGGATGAAGTGTTTTGAGAAAGAAGTAGTAAAAAGGTTAATTAAGTAGTGAGACAAAAATATCCTTACTTTTTGACGGTTTCTTTTTCCGCTATTTTTCCCACAAAAATCCTTACGTAGCGTAGGCTATGTGCGGTTTTTGTAAGAAAAAATATCGAAAAAATAACCACGTCAAAATTGTAAGCCTATTTTTGTCCCACTGCTTAATCCAATAATAATAGACTTTATTTAGAAATATTTTGTATGCAGCTAACATTGTCTTTTTCCGATACTCTTCTCCTATTTTTCGCTCCGTACCGTAGGGTATGCAGCTCAAAATGAGGCTCGATCATCGAAAAAATACAAAATTCCATGCATACAAAATATTCCTAAATAAAGTCTACTTATTGGGTAAGATACGAAGTTTCGATACAAAAACCACTGCCACCAAACAAAAAAAGTCCACACCTTACGGTATGGACTTTTTTAAGTTCAAGTTCAAGTTCAAAATATTTGATTTAGCTACGCTAAGTCTCAAGACTTGCGCTTGTACTTTTATTATTTATTCAGCTTTCTTAGCACCAAATACACGGCTATAAGTCAAAGCGAGTGTTTGTGTAAACATGGTACCACGCTTGGTGCCGCGGTAGCCATATACGCCATTGACTTCTCTCCAGTCAGAAGAAACTGGCTTAGTGAAATCGTAGTAAGCACCTGTTTTGAGTGTAACGCCGATACCCTTGAAGATATTGAAGGTAGTGGTCGTCAACCAGTCAACAGTTGGTAAGTTTTTCTCTGCACCTGCACCATTGAGGTAATCGTAGTACAAGTTAAGCTCTGTGTTGAATGATATTCTGTCTTCCAAGAAAGTGTTGTTGTATTTAGCTCTTGCCAATGCACCCAACGCGAATGTCGTATTCTCGAAGCTGGTCACGTCATATGTGTTGGTAGCTTCGTTGAATACAGCTGTTTGTGGATTACCATTAAGTGAACCCAAGTACTCTGATGTAGAGTCTGATGTCATATTAATAGCGCCTACTGCTGCTATTTCATCATCGGCTACTATTACAAGTTTGAGTGCAGCAGGAGAGAAAAATAAAGAGAAATTTGTGCTTGGTTTCCAATCTACACCCGGAGAAATATTGATGGTAGCAGGAGCAAACAAATTAGAAAGGATGCCTGTATCATTGAGATTGGTAAAGCCATTGCGAAGTGCTGGGTCTACACCTTCAAACTCACTGAGGTAGTTGCCCAAATAAGTAGAAAGCAATTGGCTAACAAAGCCAAAGTCAAGTGCTGCATACCATTTTTCGTCAGCAGTGATGGCATAACCCGGACGTGAGTTGAGGCGCAATTCATCCAATGATTTTTGGAATGGTAAGTTGCCTGTGTTTCTTCCTAAGCGTTGGAAGTTCAACTGGAGTGAACCGGCGTTGTCCCACAGGAAACGACCTGCTTTGTATGTAGCTTGAAGGTTACCCAGTCCACCGAATTTGAAGCTATTGTCACCAGCACCAGCGCGTGGTTGCCACACGGCAGCTTGGTCGAGTGTAAGTCCAAAGCCTGTTCCGATGGTCCAGCCTTCAGAGTAGCCATTGAGTACTTCTCTCTCTTTGAGTTTTTCTTGTGCGAAGATTGTTGTTGATGTGAAAGCGACTGCCAATAGAGCAAATAAAAAATTTTTCATGTCTTGACTGTTTTAGGAACAACGCATAAACGAATTCAGATTTTGACTTGTTCTTTTTCTCTTTTTCTGTGCCGATAGTTATCGGGATAAAAACCCTTACGTAACTCGTTATACGCAGTTTTTACGCCTTAAAAAAGAAAAAACAACGGCGTCAAAAAATTTAATTTATTTATGTCTCGTTCCTTGATTTAGTTATTTGAGAATGAATACTTAAGGTTGTGGTAAATTGTGTTTGTTTGATAACTGACATAGTTTTAGTAACCTTATTAAACTTTGTTCCAAAATAATTTGTAGGCAGCTAAATAGTCTTTTTCTACCACTCTTCAGCTGTTTCTCGTCCCGTCCCGATGGCTATCGGAATGCGCTCAAAATGAACTTCGATTAGCAAAAAAATCTTTATTTCCATGCCATACAATTTATCTCAAAATAAGGTCTATTGTTTTCATTTCCCAACTCATTAAAAATGTTAATTATAATTATCTTTTATATGATAAGAGGGGGTAAAATAAAACACACCTAAATTACAGGTCGTGAGACTTGTAGTTAGGTGTGTTTTATAATATGTAGTATACGCAGAGTGCGTATAAAAGTTGCTTAGAATTTTTCTACGCTGCTATCAGACAAGTGTCCGAGCGGCACAACTACTCTTGTGTTGTTTTCAGATTGAAGTGTCAATGAAGTCGCATCAATGTTAACAACTTGTCCTTTTGTACCGTTGACGCTAATAACATCTCCTCTTTGGAATTTGTTACGGCTGTATAAACCACCCAAAAGGTTTGCCATAATGTCGCGTGAAGCGAAGCCGTAACCGATAGCGAACGCCAAAACAGCACCACCAAGAATCATGGTGAGGTTGTTGTTAAGGAAGCTCATGTCGATATCAGCCTGACCGAGTGCAGACAATGCGATGTTGATAAATAAGAAGTAGAAAACGATATTTGAAATAATACCGCTACCCGAAACGCCCATTGAATCAAGGGCAGTTTTAAGGATATCTTTGATGAAGTTGGCGAACCAAAGACCGATAGCCAAAATAAGAGCAGCAACCAACAATTTAGGTATGTAAGCAACCAATTCGTTGATGAGGATAGTAATTTCATCTATACCTAATGCCCCTGCAGCAGCAATTACAAAAACCAAGAATACCATATAGTAAACTACTTTACTAATAATCACACTTGGTACAATGTTGATACCTGATCTTCTGACCATTTCAATGTCTTGCAACTTGTCAGCCAATGTATCTACTTTAGCCATTTCGAGGGCTTTGCGAACGATACGAGCAATAATTTTAGCTATAAAATAACCAATTATAAGTAAAAAAAGCGCACCAATAATACCTGGTAAAGCATTCGCAAAGGAGTTAAAAGTCTCCATAACAGCTACTTTCGTAATTTCAATTAATTCCATCTTTCTTTCGTTTTAAATTTTTGTAATATAATTATGGTTTAATTCAATTTTTGTTATCAATGTCATCTCAATCTAAATTGAGACGAGATATTTTCGATATTTCATGCTTTTGACGCTTGGTTAGTTTTCAAGTCACAAAAGAGTATGAAAAGAAATAATATTTGTAAAATTAAAAAGGGGAGTACGTATGTATAAGTGTGTTTGGGTGAGCATCCTGCCCTATTCATCTTCTGTAGTGCCAGAAATCATCCCGACAAAAACTGCCGGCACCCTTCCGAGGTAAAGTAATGCAATATTTGCTATAAGTTTAAGGAAAGCCAGGTCTTCCTTTACATTCTTCTCTATTTTTTCCGGAGCAGCTACGAGTTCTTCTACTTCTTCTAATAGACCTTGTTCATTCATATCACTATATTTCACTTTTCAATTGATTGTTACATTTATCCGAAAAGCGAGAATTTTGCTTTGTCAGAAAAATCAATGTATAAAATGTATTTAGTTTGAGACGTCATTACTACGAAGTAGTAACATATTAGTATATGAAAAATGCGCTCATTTTTTTTATTCAGAATATCAAGGAGAAAATTATATCGTTGTTTGGACTTGTGGTATTGTTTCATCGTGCTCAACTTTATCAATAAATAGGCATTAAAGAAGGCGTTTATCGGGATAGACAAATGATTTGATGTGAAGTCAAGTTCATAAGATATTAATTTTCAGGCAAAAAAATTTAAATATGCTCTACTCATTTCATCCATTTACATCAACCACAACGAGAAAATGAGTAAGCTAAGTGCTTCATAAAAACTCTCATTATACAGCTTTCTGACCTTATTTTTAGCTCGTTTGAGTTTCATTTTAATAGCACTTTCCGATTTATCGAAAGCTTCACTTATCTCTTTGATAGACATATCTGCCTGATATTTCATCAACAAGACAGACTTATCGTCTTCTGGTATCTTATCTAAAATGAAAGACAATCGCTCAATTTCCATTTCGAGGATTTCCTTGTCATCTATCTCTTCCATTACCGGGTCTTTATCATTTTCATCGTCAGTAAGTACTGTTTTTTCTTTCTTTTTACGACGTAGATGGTCAATACAGTAATTATATGTAATAGAATATACCCATGTAGAAAATCTTGATTTCTTATTGAACTTGGCAAGATTGAGGAATATTTTCAAGAAAATATCCTGCGCAGCGTCCTGTGCGGCGGCTTCGTTTTTGAGCAAAGAGAGGCATTTGCTATATACTTTGTCAGAGTATCTGCCATATAATTCACCAAAATGTTCCGGACTTTGAGATGTCAGAAACAAGTCGATTAATTCATCGTCAGGAATTTTTTTCTTTTTTATACTCAATATCAATTGTTTTTGAATTCGTCTTCATTAATAATGAATTTCCTGATGATTTTTAATCAAAAAAAATAACTATTGAATCATTCAATTTGTTGAAAAATTCTAAAAAACGCCCCGATAATTGTCGAGACTAATTAAGACCTGTTTTATTTGGTATTTGGAACTTGCCTAAGTTACCGATTATCAGCAACTTGGGTTAAATGGCATTCTGTCACTTAAAAATTACCACATCAAAAATCATTAATTTACTCATTTTAACTCCCTATAAAGACGTATTTTTTTCAAAATAGTTACGTTAATACCATTTATAAGGAGAAAAACATTTAACAAAAGATAAAGTTAAGCCTTTATTTGTATAAAATACTATCAAAAAATATCTTTTTTAAAATTTCGTTAAAATTCTTCTAATTATTTGATAATTAGGAGTTTGTCAACTGTATCAGCCATCATCAAATATTAAATATTGTTAAAACATAGTAGCTTGTATCACATAGTACTATATTTTTTTATAATTTGTATTATGAAAATTTAAAATGCAAGTATACAAATGCGAAAGGGAGTGCTCGAGCTCTGCATTCTTTTTAAGGTTCTGCTGAAATAAGGATATTTTTAAATTATTTTACAGTAAAAAATATTTATAAATAATTCATTTCTAATAATAAATAAATTATAAAATAAATTTAATTAATTAATTAATTAATTAATTAATTAAAAAATGGCTATATTTCAGTGCGACCTTTTAAGGAAGAAGAAGAAAATAATCTACCCCAAATGAAGAAGTTATTTTTTTTATATGTTTGGCTAAATTTGACGCACATAGCCGAGCTACGTAAGGAAGATTTAGTGAAAGAAATTAAATAAATTGTTCCATAATGCGCCGTAATTTTTTCTTCTAAAGAATTCAAAAAATCGTTGCATAGCCATAGCTACGGAACTATTTTTTGTGTTTTTTAGAAGGGAAAAGA
>Ga0209185_1001111_pt1 | contig 24856 bp, 16 predicted proteins | sample SidtaG_2_FD_187425 | JGI IMG/M metagenome (GOLD analysis project Ga0209185, IMG submission 187425) | Marine algal microbial communities from Sidmouth, United Kingdom - Sidmouth_Asex2 metaG (SPAdes) (version 2) | ecosystem: Host-associated > Algae > Red algae > Unclassified | place: Sidmouth... | reverse complement strand
GGCTACAGCTCTGGATTACTACTATTTCAATGATGGACAACGGTTCAGTACTTCTGATAATCCTGCAGAGAATCCAGACTTGAAACCCGAAAAGACTATCGATTATGAAGTGGGATTCCAGCAAAAAATATCCAATTCTTCAGCACTTAAAGTTTCTGCTTACTACAAGGAGTTACGAGATATGGTACAGCGAAGAACGTTCAACTTCATTCCAGACGTAGGCTCATATGAAACTTATGACAATTTGGATTTTGGAACTGTAAAGGGATTCTCATTTGGATATGACTTGAGAAGAACTGGCAACTTTCAGCTTAATGCTACTTATACTTTACAGTTTGCTGATGGCACAGGTTCAGACAGAAACTCCGGACAAGGTCTTAATTCCAGGAGAAACATCAGAACCTTATTGCCTCTGAGCAATGATGAGAGGCATAGAATAACGGCAGTGGCCGACTATAGATTCGGAGCGGAATCAGGTCCAATGGTTGCAGGTAAGCATATTCTCAGTAATGCTGGTGTCAATCTTTTACTAACAGGTATATCAGGCAGACCTTATTCGACTTTTGGGGATATCGCAGGTCCTGTAGATGTACAGATTGTAGAAGCGATAAATGAGACAAGATTACCGTGGGTATTGAATGCAGATCTACAGATAGATAAGAATTTCAAAGTGAAACTTTCTGAAGAAGCGAAAAGAAGTCTTGGGTTCAATGTCTATCTGAGGGTTACAAATCTTTTTGATCTGGATAATGTCATAGACGTATATCAATATAAATTTTCATTATCTCCGGACGATACAGGATGGTTGACTTCTACGAGAGGACAGCAGACTAGAGATGGAGTATTGGAAAACGGTTTTACTGGAGAAAATTATGATTCGGTTTTTGCTTGGAGAACATTAGGTCAGACGAATTACAGTAGACCGCGACAGATATTTCTCGGTGTAATTATGAATTTCTAAAATCAGAACAATTCCTAAATAAAAAATTCAGAAAATGAATATGATAAAATATATAATGCTAAGTCTCGGCCTGCTAATAGGTCTGACACTTACTGCAAACAAACCCCCTGCAAAGGGTAAACCCTCTACGGGTGCCAGCAATGGCAATCTGGAACTCCGAGTGAATTGTAACAGATCTAATAGAGAAATAGATCTTATGATCAACAATGTACAATGTAGACTACAAGTCGGTGGTGACATCTGGTGGGACAGGAATAATGGAAGATATATTGTACCTAAGGTTCCAGTAGGTTCTGAGTTGCCAGAGGTGTCTTCGATATTTGCTGGAGGTGTATGGATAGGAGGAATCGATCCAGGAGGAAACTTAAAAGTTGCGGCTTCCGCTTATGGAAATGGAGGCGTCGATTATTTCGCTGGTCCACTGGATTTTGAAACAGGCTTGACGGATGACGTTATCTGTCAGCAGTGGGATCAATTCTTTACTGTCACAGGAGCTGACGTCCTCAAGTCCATAAGGGGCTGGGAGCAGGCTCTTGCAGATGGTAGAGAATTCAAAATTGATTCTGTGCCAGATGCTGTAAGGTACTGGCCAGGTCAAGGCAACATTTACTTTGAAGATGAGTACGGTTTCAAATTACCTGAAACAGATGCAGGATTAGGTAATTTCTGGGATCAGGATGATGATAAAATCTATTCACCAGAGAAAGGTGATTTTCCAGTGATTGATATCAGAGGTTGTGAACCTGCCTCAAGGAAAGTTGCGCAGGAGCTAGTTCCAGATGAAATGATCTATTGGATCTATAATGATGCAGGAAATACGCATGAAGAATCTGGCGCTGCTCAGATCAGAATGGAAGTACAAGTTCAGGCATTTGCATATGCAACCAATAACGAAATCAATGATATGACCTTTTACAGGTTTAAGTTGATCAATAGGGCCAGAGAGGATATTAGAGAAACATATTTTGCGATGTGGGTGGATCCTGACTTAGGATGCTTTACGGATGATTACTCTGGTTGTGACGTGGGAAGAAGTTTAGCTTACACTTATAATGCTGATGAAATAGATGGCACCAGCGGGGAAAATTGTGATACAGGAATACCTACTTATGGTTCTAATGTACCACTTATAGGTACTGATTACTTCAGAGGCCCACTAGCTCCTAAAGTTCTGACAACTGCTGATGACGGAATGGAGCATGTCGTTGTGAGATCAGATTCATGGAGTCCTTTTGATTCTATAATCGGACCAGATGGAATGAACAAAGGGATAGAGCCCGGAGATACCGTTTATATCAGAGACCCGAACATTGCTTCTGGAGAATCTTCTAATTTCAACTTTGAGCTGGGTATGTCTTCATGCATCATTTACTTCAATGGTGGACAAGGACAACCACCTCCAGGACAAGTAGATCCACAAGCACCAGAAGATTATTATAATTATATGAGAGCCACTTGGCCATCGGGAGAACCAATGACTTTTGGTGGAACAGGATTAAATCCTGGGTCTACTGATTTTGTTAATTACAGTTTCTCCAGCCCTCCTAACGAGTCAGGAGGTTGGTCCATGTGGGAAGAAGGTATACAAGGATTGGATACGAGAACTGTTCAGGCTTCTGGCCCTTTCTTGCTGAAGCCGAACGCTGTCAATGAGCTGATTGTCGGTGCAGTATGGGTGCCAGATGTGGACCACCCGGCACCTAGTCTTATCAAGCTGACAACAGCAGATGATATTGCTCAGAATCTATTTGACAATTGTTTTGACATTATAGATGGACCAGATGCACCTACAGTCTGTCCTATTGCTTTGGACCAGGAGATTATATTAGTTCTTAATAATGACTTGATAGAATCTAATAACGCCAATGAGGCCTATAGCGAGGTAGATATCTTATCCAGTATGGATATTCCAGAGGAGGATAGAACTTATGTATTTGAAGGTTATAAGATTTTCCAATTGGTTAATTCTCAAGTTTCTACACAGGATCTGGATGATATATCCAAGGCCAGATTGGTTGCGCAAGTAGATCAAGCTAACGGCGTTTCCGAGATGTATAACTGGACTTCTTCTACAGATCCTAATGCATCCATCACGGGTAATACAGAATTTATATGGACTCCTGAGCTGGTTGTTTCCGGAGCTGATCTGGGAATCGAAAATACCTTCAGGATAACGAGAGATCAATTCTCAGCGGATGACCCGGTTTTGATCAATCATAAGAAATATTATTATTTGGCCATAGCTTATGCCTATAACGAGTATGAAAAATTCAATCCTAATAACCCTACCTTGACACAGGCTAGGCCTTATCTGGAAGGAAGAAGAAACATTAGAACTTATGAGGTGATTCCTAGACCTATAGTCTATCGTGATCTGAATGCTGCCTATGGAGACGGCGCTATAATCACTAGACTGGAAGGCGTAGGTACTGGCGGTGCTTTTCTGGATATAACGGAGGAGGACAGAACAAGAATGCTGAACAGATACCAAGATAGTCTAGCAGGCAATCAGGTAAGTGTTGCAGATTTTGATGGAAGAATTGTCTATAAAGAAGGTGCAGGTCCAATGGAGGTGAAAATCTACAATCCATTGGAAGTAAGAGATGGAAGATTTGAACTTAGAATATTAGGAGATCATACAGGAGGTTCTACTTGCGCTATAGACGAAGGAGCTAGGTGGGAAATAACGAATCTAGATAATGGTGATGTCTATACTTCAGACAGAAGTATAGATGAGATCAATGAGCAGCTTATCGTTGAGTATGGTTTTTCTGTAAAGATCAGTCAACAGTCTTTTGCTGGATCCAACGAAAAAGATAATAATGGCGCTGTAGCAGCGATAGAAGAATTTGTAGTGCCTGATGCAGAGCCTTGGTATAGAGGAGTGACAGATGAGCTTTCTGACGTACCTGCAGAGGTTACAGGGTTTGCTTCCAATCTTTTTGATTTCATTAAAAATGATGGCCCTGAACCAGATGGAAATGCATTCAGAGCCGACCCTGATCAGAATTTCAACATGCTGGGGAATGGCTACTGGTATCCATTCCAGTTGACATCCAGCGTCAATCAGACTGGAGGTGGGTTTAACATTCCTTATATCACTCCGGGATGGTTAGAAGATGGTGATGGTCAAAGTGAAGTCAGAGGCAGAAGCTTATTGAGAGATCTTAACAACGTGGATATCGTCTTGACCTCAGATAAATCTAACTGGTCTAGATGTATGGTCTTGGAATCTAGAAATAGGGACTATGGATTTCAAGATATGATGGACCTTAAAGAACAAGCTTCCGTGGATAAGAATGGACTTGCTTCTGGATCAGCTGAGGCTAACTTTATAAATGCTACTGGAATGAGTTGGTTTCCTGGCTATGTCATAGATGTGGAGACAGGGAAAAGATTGAATATTTTCTTTTCTGAAAATAGTTCATTTGATGAAAACTTTGCTTCAGATCAAGGAGATCTTTCTTTAGGTAACGGTAACGATATGTTATTCAATCCTACTGACAGAGAGATATTGACACCAACTTATGCTGATCTGCTTCAAGATCTTCAAGCCAATATGGATTTACGTAACATATTCTTAGGTGGTCAGCATATGATCTATGTGACAAGACAAGAATATGATGGATGTAAGCAATTGAGAGATCGTTACTCTGGAGGGTTATTGGCTAAATCCAATATGCTAAAGTCAGTGACTTGGACTTCCATAGCAATGATGCAACCAGGAGAGCAGATTTTATCTTATGAGGAGGGTGTGGTCCCTACCGATATGATTTTTAAGCTTAGAGTGGATAGACCATATAATCTTGAAACAACCTTTGATCTTGATTTTGTCAACAGCGGTTGTTTTACAGTCAATGATTCTTTTCCTGTGTATGAATTTGAGATTTTAGGAAAAACGCCTTTAACGCAGGACGCAACAGCTGCAGAATCTGCCTTGGATGCAATTAATGCAGTGCCTAATCCTTATTATGCATATTCTGCATATGAGACTTCTCAGGTTGATAATACTGTGAAGATTACGAATCTTCCGGCTAGATCCATAATCACTATATATTCTCTGGATGGAAAATTCATCAAGCAGTTTAATAGAGATGAACAGGTATTCGAACGTGGAGGAGCAAATCCTGGAGTCATAAATAGTCAAGTCCTACCAGATGTGGAATGGGATCTTCAGAATAGTGCAGGTATTCCTATTGCGAGTGGCGTCTACTTGATACATGTATCAGTACCAGGTGTAGGAGAGAGAACCATTAAGTGGTTTGGTGTAAACAGGAAATTTGATCCAGCTGGATTATAATTTGTGATTGATTAAAAGCAAAAAGAAACTATGAAACTCTTTAGAAATATAACTTTAAGTGCGGCTCTACTGGTTTTTACTGCCAGTATGGTCATAGCTGGTAATCCTGACAGACAGGGAGAGGCGGGTGCTGCAGAACTCTTACTGAATCCTTGGGCTAGAAGTGCTGGTTTACATTCCATGAACACCTCCACTGTCAGTGGATTGGAATCGATGAGAATGAACATAGCCGGACTTTCCAGAATAGTAGGCAAGGAACTTATCTTAGCTAATACGAGGCTTTACGAAGGCTCTGATGTTAAGATGAATGCTTTGGCGTTTGGGAATAAGATGGGATCCAATGGTGCTTTCGGCATTACTTTGACAACTATGGATTTCGGAGATATTCCGATTACTACTGTGTCTAGACCGGAAGGTACAGGAGGTGAATTCAGCCCTTCTTTCTTCAATATCGGTCTGGGATATTCTTATATGTATGATAATAAGATATCTGTAGGAGTGCTCGTAAGAGGTGTCTCAGAATCACTGTCTGATGTGAGTGCTTTTGGGTTTGCGATAGACGCAGGAGTGCAGTACGTGACTGGAGACGATGATAATTTCAGATTGGGAATTTCATTGAGAAATATCGGTTCCCCCATGAAGTTTGAGGGACAAGGTCTTGCATATACTGCACCTTCTAGAGATGGTGAGTATAACATAACAGTGACACAGAGGAGTCAGCAGTATGAATTGCCTTCTGTACTGAACATAGGAGCGAGTTATGATTTCTATTTCAGGACTAACAGTATAGCTGCAATAGGAGAAGATGCTTCAGATGAAGAGATGGTCAAGCCCAAGAGCAGAGATCTTATCTTGAGAGTATTGGGAAATTTTACCTCCAACGCTTTCTCTAGAGATCAGATAGGTGGTGGTGCGGAGCTTATATTCAATCAGATGTTTATACTGAGAGCTGCTTATAAGAAGGAAGTCGGTAATACAGGTTTCAGTAAAGATAACTTGTATTCAGGCTTAGCGGCTGGAGCTTCTGTAGAGCTGCCATTTAACCAGGTAGGCAGTAATAGAATAGGAATAGACTACGCATACAGAGCTACTAATCCTTTCCGAGGGACGCATAACTTCTCTATCAGATTACTGTTCTAGAGGTTTTATCTTAAGGAAAGTTGTAAATTTATTATAGCAAAGACGTTTTCACCGAAGGTGGAGACGTCTTTGTCGTAGTACAACTTTAAATATTTTGTTTAATCAAAAATTAGTTATGGCATATAACTATATGACCAAAGAAGGTTATGACAAACTAAAAGCAGAACTGTCTGAGCTAAAAACACGTGGACGTTCTGAAGCTGCAAAAGCCATTGCAGAAGCGAGAGAGAAAGGAGATCTGTCAGAAAACGCTGAATATGATGCTGCCAAGGATGCACAAGGCATGTTAGAGGCTAAGATCAATGGACTGGAGAAAATCATGTCCAATGCCAGGATATTGGATGAGAGTGATCTGGATACTTCCAAGGTTACAATCTTAGCTAATGTAAAATTGCTCAATAAGAAAGTCAACAAAGAAATAACCTATAAGCTTGTCTCTAAAGCGGAGTCAAATCTACGTGAGGGAAAAATTTCCGTAGATTCACCCATAGGGAAAGGTCTGCTAGGCAAGAAGGTGGGAGAACTGGCAGAGATCACCACACCAGGTGGCGTCATACAATTCGAAGTGCTGGAGATAAGTGTAGGATAGTGGCCAGTATATTCTCCAAGATAATTGCCGGTGACATTCCTTCTTATAGAGTGGCTGAAGATGAGCACCACTACGCTTTTCTAGATATCAATCCTATGACGATAGGTCATACTCTGGTAGTCCCCAAAGTTGAGGTGGATTACCTATATGATCTGGATGACAATACACTGGCCGAGCTCAATGTATTTGCCAAGAAAGTCGCAAAGGCCTTGGAAAAAGTAGTGCCTTGCAAGAGGGTAGGTGTGATGGTCATAGGCACTGAGGTGCCTCATGCACACATTCATTTACTGCCTTTCCAGCAAGAATCAGTTTTCAATATTACTGCTTCCAGGGTTTCTGTCAGTCCAGAAGAAATGAAAACAGTAGCTAGCGAGACGTTAAAATTTTTTCTACAAGCCTGACTTGACCCTACCTGGGTTTTCTTTTAAGAAGCTTTTCCAGTTTGTTCCTTTGGAAGTGGTGATACCTCCATGGGATAATCGATGGTAATGTGTCATTGCCGCAGCAAGCGCATCAGTGGCATCCAGATAGTACTCATCTACTTTGAAGTTCAGCATATTGTCCAGCATAGCAGCGACTTGTTCTTTGGCTGCATTGCCATTGCCTGTAATGGATTGCTTTATTTTTTTAGGGGAGTATTCTGCTATGTCCAACCCCATGGTCATAGCAGCGGCCATAGCCACGCCTTGTGCTCTACCGAGCTTGAGCATGGACTGAACATTCTTACCATAGAAGGGTGCTTCTATAGCCATGCTTTGTGGCAAGTAAGTCTCTATGATCTCTTGGATCTGAAGAAAAATTTCTTTGAGCTTGGTTTGGTGATCACTATAGCCGGTCAGTTTGATGACTCCTAGGTCTAGGACCTTAGGGGTCTTATGACCAGTATCCAAGATGGCGTAGCCTAGAATATTGGTACCTGGATCTATTCCTATGATTTTAGTGGCTTTGATATTGACGATTTTTGTATTCACAGTCAAATTAAGAAATATTAACATGTGATGTTCTTTTAACTGCTTTTCCTTTGTAATATTTGTCATGAGATGCATACCACAAAAAACTTCTCAATAACTCTAGTGGCATTGACCAAGGCAGTATTTTTTGTCTTGTTGCTTTATGTACTGTGTCTGAAGTTGTTCATAGAGAATGACGTGCAATTACTATTCTCAGAGCTATTGACCAGGTTATGGGGTGGGAATTCAGGGTTACTATTGCTTGCCTTGCTGCTGATGCCGCTTAACTGGATGATAGAAGTACAGAAACTGTATGTCTTGCAAGCGGGTGCTGTGGATTGGAGGCTATGCGGTAGAGCCGTATTGAGTGGGATAAGTCTAGGAGTGGTCACACCGGCCAGACTCGGAGAATATGCGGGCAGGTTATTGGTTGTGGAAAAACGATTTCGTGGGACAACTATGGTCGCGACCTTTCTGATGAGCCTGTCACAATTGTCAGTAACGCTTGGTTTGGGATTAGTAGCTTTTATTCTATTGATGGAAAATCACTCCATGCTCAACAAGATAAAGCTTACCTGGGTAGTGGTTTTTATTGTGGTAGGAATCGTCATTGTGATCACATGTTACGTGTCATGGCCAAGCCTGAAAAGCAGGATAAGAGAGAGTCGCTTAGGAAGTAATTTTGCAGCTGCTCTTACCACTCCTCCTTCAGTGTCCATGTTGACTCTAATAATGGGGTTATCGACTGTGAGGTACTTGGTATATATGTTTCAATATGTCATTTTGTTATTATACTGCGGCGTTGATTTTCCTTTCGGAATTCTGGCTTTGCATGTGGTAGTCATATTTCTTGTGCAATCCCTGGTACATTTACCACCTGTAGTTAGCCTGGTAAGTAGAAGTAGTGTGGCAGTGCTGATTCTAGCACCACTTGGAATAAATGAGATGGTCATCATGACAGCAAGTATCGCCATTTGGATAATAAACCTGATGATTCCTGCGTTTTGCGGAATGGGGATAATTATGAGACTCAAAGCTACATCTAAGACTTGAAGAAACTAAGCTATCTGATATTGATATTGTTTTCAAGCGTGGCACAGCTGACCAGTCAGGATGTGTTTGAGGGTTTGCCTTATAAGGATGGTGAAGAGATCACTTACAAGATCTATTACAATTTAGGTTTTATCTGGATAGGTGCAGGAGAGGTCAAGTTCAAAGTAGTGGAGCGAGAGGATCATCTGGAATACACTGTTACTGGCAAGACCTTCAAGGCCTATGATCCAGTATTCAAAGTCAGGGATTTCTATATCAGTCAGACGAGTAAGGAAACAATGCTGCCCTACAATTTCATGAGGGATATCAAGGAGGGCAAATATGAGCGGTTTGATAGCATAGCCTTTGATCAGGTCGATTATAAGATAGTGGAATATTTCGGTCATACCAGAAGCACTGCAGAGCGATTTGATTTCGAACTTAAAGAGGTTGTCAATGATATGGTCTCCGTGATCTACCACTTGCGTTCTCAACCTATCCAGACACTGAAAGAGGGGGAGCAGATACCGGTGAGGATCTTTTTTGATAAAGAGTTATTTGAACTAAATGTCAATTATAAGGGCAAGCAACATAAGCGTATCAAAGGACAAGGCAGGCACTGGACTCACCATTTCCAACCAGAATTGATAGAAGGATATGTATTTAAAAAAGATGATCTGATGGATATATGGGTTTCTGATGATGATTCACAAGTGCCTTTGCTGATAGAATCACCGATTAGCTTGGGCTCAGTGAAGGCAGTGCTGACGTCTTACAAGCGCGATGGCCAGGCCACCGAGACTGATGATTACTGAAATGTCGTCCAGGGCACATCACTCAGCCGGCTATGACAGCTCGTCCGCTTTTTCTTTTGGCTGTTAGAATCCAGTTGATTTTCACTTATATTAATACGGTGTTTTCCTTTACAAACCAAAGCTTGTATTACACTCAACACCTATAACAGAACATTTCTTATAATTAATGATTTATCAACATATGATAAATACCCTATTAGAATTAGTTAAGAAAACCTAAATTGTGGTTATTAAGTCTCATAAAAGCCAGAATAGCATAGTCACATTTAAGTTCAGAGGTTGAAATTTTAAGTATTATCTAAGGCTAGGATTTTCGAATGTATTAAACCAACTAACCTCTGAATCGTGACTATGCTTTCTCATTTCTGGCCCCTACAGCAAATAGCGCTTTCTGCCATAAATTAATTGACTCACTTCTCAATGGTTCTTATTTTCCTATTTTAGAAGACTAATCGAACCCTATCTCTTATGACTGATATTATTGATAAGCACTTATCTAACCTAGATGATCAACCGCAAATGTTTGGTCATCCGATAGGATTGTATGTTTTGTTCTTCACTGAAATGTGGGAGCGCTTCTCTTATTATGGGATGCGGGCAATTCTGGTCCTCTATATTACAGCAAAGACACTAGGTGAAAACCCAGGAATGGGGTGGACTGATACAGAGGCATTAAAATTATATGGATGGTATACGATGCTGGTCTATGTGATGTCAATACCTGGAGGGTTGATTGCTGACAAGATATTAGGTCAGAAGAAAGCTGTTTTAATAGGAGGAATAATTTTAGTACTTGGTCACAGTGTGCTTGCTATAACTCAAGAATGGGCATTCTTCACAGGTCTCGGTTTAATCATAGCAGGAGTCGGCATGCTCAAACCTAATATATCCACTATGGTGGGCGGACTGTATAAGCAAGGAGATGAAAGAAGAGATAAGGGATTCACAATTTTTTATATAGGCATTAATATTGGCGCATTCATTTCTAGTTTGTTAGTGGGAACTGTTGGCGAAAAGATAGGTTGGCACTATGGTTTTGGATTAGCAGGAATCGGAATGGCGTTAGGACTTGTTGTATATGTCTGGGGTCAGAAATATCTCAATGGTGTAGGAGAATATATCGGAACTGAAGATAATCCTGACAGGGAATTAATGAACAAGCCGTTATCGAAAATTGAAGTGGATAGAATGCTTGTAATGTTTTTATCATTTCTACTGATAGTTGTATTCTGGGGTGCTTTTGAGCAAGCTGGAGGTTTGATGAATTTATATGCTAATGAAAAAACTGACCGAATGCTGGGAGGTTTTGAAATACCAGCTTCATGGTTTCAATCCATCAATGCTGGGTTTATTATTCTCTTTGGAACAACGATAGCAGGATTCTGGTATAAAAGGAAGATGAAAGGCCGAGAAGCCTCATCACTTTTTAAAATGGCCATAGGTGTTATTATAATGGGTTTCGGCTTTTTATTTATGAGATTTGCAGCACAACAATTTGAAGCGACAGGTTCATCCGCAATGTTCTGGTTGGTACTGGCTTATCTCTTTCATACGATAGGAGAGCTTTGTGCATCTCCCGTTGCTCTTTCTTTTATTACAAAGTTGGCACCTGTCAAATATGCCTCATTTATGATGGGCGCTTATTTTGCAGCAACTGGTTTTGGAAGTTATTTAGCAGCTTGGGTTGGTAGATTTGCAGAGGGGGCCGGAGAAACCGCTGTTTTCAGTGGAATATTTGTCTTTACCATTGTAGTAGGAATAATAGTTTTACTGCTTCTGAAACCACTGAAGAGATTGACTCATGGAGCTGAGGATTTGGTCATTGGAAGTGGCCACTAGAATAAATTTAAGTTGACAACCGATTTTTTATAACCAAGAAAAAACCAATGGCTACACATAGCGTAGAAATCAAACCAGAAGTAATGGGGCATCCGTCCCAGTTGTTTGTCTTATTCTTTACTGAGATGTGGGAAAGATTTTCCTACTATGGTATGAGGGCACTGCTTGTTATGTTCTTCACTGCCTCTCTCATGGATGGTGGTTGGGGATGGCCCAAGGAACATGCTTATGCGATATTTGGAACCTATACTTCACTCGTATATCTATCTACCATACTGGGTGGTTATTTTGCAGATAAGAAAATAGGCTATCGCTATGCCGTTGTCGTCGGTGCCTTGCTGATGACTATAGGGCACGGCTGCATGGCCATAGAGACGCCTTTCTTTATCTACGCAGGACTTACAGCTTTGGTCTTTGGTAGTGGATTTTTCAAGCCCAATATGACTTCTATAATTTCTGAGATGTATAAAGATCATCCAGAGAAGAAAGACGGTGCTTACACCATCTTCTATATGGGTGTGAATGCAGGTGCTTTTCTAGGTATACTATTGTGTGGATACTTGGGCGAGACGGTAGGGTGGTCCATAGGATTTGGACTTGCCGGTGTCTTCATGTTATTCGGGTTATTACAATTTTGGTTTGCACAGGATATTTTTGGAAACATCGGATTAAAGCCAGCTAAGGCGGATGCTTATGCGGAGCTAGAAGAAGATGGTGCCAAGAGAAATCCATTTACAACATTGGATAAATTATTAGCTGCTTTAGCTGCTGTTTTAGGTTTGACTTGGATCATCAATGATCCTGTCTCTAAGATATCCAACGGTGCAACCAACATAGCCAGCAGTCTGGGCATAGGCGGAGTCTCTGGTCCCAATGTATTGATCTTGACAGCGCTTGCTTGTTTTTTCTTATTACTCATAATGAGAATTCCTCGTTATGATAAAGTGACCAGGGATAGGATGCTTGCTGTTATTTTCTTTGCAGTGATCACTACTTTTTTCTGGGCTTTGTTTGAGCAAGCGCCGGGTTCATTGACAATCTTTGCCAAAGAACATACTAATAGATTGCTGGAAGGTAATTCCGCGATGACTTTTAAAATAGTCAACTCCTTGATGACAATAATTCCATTAGGAATAATCACCTATGTATTGATAACACTTTTCAAAAAGACCTTCGCCAAATTTGCTTTGTCCAATATCATTTTGGCAATAAGTTTTGTTCTCATATGGGCGATCGCATTGTGGATGTTAGCTACAGAATTCGGAAAAGACGTTGCTGAAGTTCCTGCTTCTTGGTTTGGCGTTTTGAATTCACTATATATTATTGCCTTTGCACCATTATTTTCTAAATGGTGGGAGAGCAAGTATAACCCCAATGCCAATATGAAATATGCCATAGGTATGTTGTTCTTAGGAATCGGTATGGCTGTTGTGGCCGTCGGTTCAGCTGGCATAGGGGGTGGAGCTGGCATGACAGCAGGTGTAAGTGTATTCTGGTTAGTCTTTGTATATCTCTTCCATACACTGGGAGAACTTTGTGTCTCGCCAGTAGCTTTATCTTATGTAAGTAAACTGGTTCCCGGTAGGATGATCGCATTCATGTTTGCGATGTGGTATATTGCTGTTGCGATCGGTATGAAACTGGCTGGCGTTTTTGGAGAAATGTCAGAAGGCATTGCAGCGGAGCATGGCTTGAGTTATTTCTTTTGGATATTGACTGCTATTGCGGTAGGATTTGCAGTTTTTTCTGCAGTGATGTATCCACTAGTGAGAAAACTAATGCACGGCATCCGATAGTATCGCTACTCTTTTCTGGAATTTATTACTAGTTGACTCAAGGCAGTGGCATGATCAGAAGATTGAAGTTGAGCTACATGTTGTACAACCTCTTTAATAAAGGGAGGCTGGAACATAATGTCAAACTCTATAAGAAACTGGGACTCAGGAAAAGCTATTTTTCTCCTATTTCCAGCGCAGACTTTAGAGCGACGGATGCTGCGGTCTTGCAAGAAAATCAAAACTTGCCCGCTCTTGAAGAAATAGCTTTTCTCAAGACAGTCAGTGTAACTGCTCGTAAGAGTATTCACGATTTCCAAGACAACGGGTATTGTGTCATAGATAAATTCTTGGACAATTCACAAGTTGATAAGATCAATAACACAATAGATCAACTCCAGTCTTCTGGCAAACTAAAATTCAAGTACGGTAACAAACTAATGTTTGCCATTCATCAATCTCCATTCTTACAGGACTTGTGGGAAGACAAAGCCTTGCTTGAGCTACTCAGTTGTCTCATCCAAGGAGAGGCCGCCCTTTTTCAAAGCATCAATTTTATTTACGGCAGCCAACAGAAAACCCACTCTGACAGTATCCATATGACGACCTTCCCGCTCGGTGGGTTGCTAGGTGTCTGGATGGCCCTGGAAGACATCGGATTGGATAATGGCCCACTCCATTACTATCCCAAGAGTCATAAGTTGCCTTATTATCTTAATGAGGACTACGACAATGTAGGTACGAAATTCTTCTTGGGCAAGAATGGCTATGGTGCTTATGAAAAGATGCTAGCAGAAAAAGTACAAGAACAAAAAATAGAGAGGCAAGTTTTCACAGCCAAGAAAGGGGATCTCTTCATCTGGCATGCTAATCTACTCCACGGTGGCGAGCCTCACACCAATAAGGAGAGGACTAGAAAAAGTATGGTGATGCATTACTTTGACCTTAATCGGATTTGTTACCACGAGATCAGTCAGCGGCCAGCTTTGTTTGGGAGAGCGATCTAACTTATTGAATTTTTATCTGGATTAGAATCGAGATAAGAAAACTAATAATTCTTACTAGAAGCTTAGAAGCTAATTTCAACTTCTCTCCCGCTTTTTTGCATTTCCAAAAAAAGCTCTATGAACGAACATTTCCGCTTGAAGCGGATGGAGCAAGTAGCTCCAAGTAAGTGAACCGCGTAAGCGGATGGGTGGGCTTGTTTGAAGGCCATTTTTAGTTCTATGATGTAATAGGATTACGGTGATAAGTGGTCTTTTAAAGATGAGTCTAGCTTATTTCTTTTTAGCTAGGACAAAAATAATTACCGAATGAAAACAGCCTTGAATTTTTTGTTTCCCATTCGACTTCGCTCAGGGCAAGCTGTTTTTGTTTCAAGACAAAAATGAAAGCCCGTCGGCGGGTCAAATGCCTAAAGATTTGATGATTAATCAATTATAGCATTCAGATTAGAAAAGATTATTCGTTATAAGAAAAAGGGAAAAACAAGCCTACTGAACCGAATCCTCAAACTGCCTCCTAAGCAACCAAAGACAAATCCCAGAAAGAGTAGAGAGCCCTGCTGCCAAGTAGAAGTACGATTCATAACCTATCTTTTCTATGACCGGCAGACCCGTTATTGGTGCAAACAAAAAGGCCATCGCAAACATCATAGAGACGAGGCCCATATATTTTCCTTGATTGTCCTTGCCTGCTCTTTTCATGGCCATAGTGGGAATGAGTGGAAAGTTAATCACTTCTCCTAAAGCCACTAAGAGACTATAGAGCAATATGGCTGTCAGCGGACTACTGAAAAGATTTAAGGATAGATAACCAATACCTATTAATATTGCCCCAGCTACCATAGGCTGAATAAATTTCTTTTTTTGTTCAATAAGATAAACCAAGGGCATTTCCAGGGCGAACACCAATAGGCCATTAGCTGTGAAAAACATACCGATGAGCCACTCATCCATCATCACGACTTCTTTGAAATACACTGGTACAGAAAATAATATTTGAAAGAAGGCAACCATATTGATCAGATTAAAAAACAAGAAGAGAATCAATATGCTATCGGTATAAGGAGATCGCTGATCATTTGTCGATTTGGTTTTGCTCTTTGAGATACCATCTTTATGTCGAAGTACGATGAATAACACAACTAGGGCTACAAAGCAGGTCACCCCATCCAAAATAAAAACCCATTTATAGCCATAGCGAAAGGCCATAAACCCTCCGAGCGCAGGGCCTATTGCCACCCCAAGATTGATAGCCATCCTCAACAGCGAAAATCCTCTAGTCTGATTTTCTGGATTACCCCAGCTACTCACCGCACTGAACGCCGCAGGACTGAACATGCTGGAAAAACTCCCTGTCACAAATAGCCATAGACAAAGAGGCAGAAAGGTTTTAAATAGAATTATGGAGATGAAAGCGCAGCCAGTTCCAGCTAAGCTTATGGCCATCACTCTGAAATTGCCGATACGATCAGTTAGATATCCACCTAGGTTGGAACCACAAAGAGCCCCAAGTCCGAAACTGAAAAGAACAATGCCCGACTGTGTCTTGCTGAATCCCAATTGAGTAGTGAGATAAACACTCATGAAGGGGATGACCATTTCTCCACATCTATTTACTAGATATATCAAGGCGATATACCAGACATCACGGGAGAGGCCTGAAAAGGCATTTTTATAGAGTGTAATCGGATTCATATTAAAAAGTCTCACCAGATGAAGGGTAAGACTGTATTGAAATCAAAGTTACTATTTCTAGTGAATGCAAGGCTGTAAGGCAGCGTTGGAGCTCTTTTAGTTATCTTATAACAACGACACTCTCCGTAATGGATGAATCAACTTTTCTAATCTGGGATGGACAATCATAGAAAGCTATCTGTGTCTACTAGTAACCACGGAGTGTGAGAGCTTGCAGGGAGAAGATGTGGTAGAGCAGAGAGAAAGGGTGGAGGAAGAATTATTTTCTGTAGAAGTTTTTTCCTAATCCTTCGAGCGAGTTGTTTCATAAAAGGCCAGAAGTGCCAATAGATGAGTTGAAAGTTTACTTTATTACTGGGCAGGAAATGTGTGCCCATGAAATTGATGGGAATGAAGATATTGAACTCGATGCGAGTTATTGGCCGTCAGGCGTCTACTTTATTTGGATGAGAATTTCCAAGAAACTAGTTGTCAGAAAAGTCATTAAGCGCTAAATAATTTTTTTAAACGAAATGGAAAAATTCAACATATGAAAGTCTTCTTGACTCTATTTTTGAGTCTATTATTTACAACATTAAAGGGACAGGAAACTTTTTGCACATGGTTCTGTGGAGACGTTAGTGATTGCTTTTCATGTGACCTGGAAGCTGACCTGCCTGGGTCCTATAGTAAGTCTTTGTTTTTGTTGCCGGAACTTACTAACATTGACCCAGTATGTGACGGCTCTATCTCTCATAATGTTATCTGGTATGCTTTTGTTGCAGGTTCGCAGGATCTTTCGATAACAGTCGGAACGAGCAATTGCAGCAATGACGGAATAGAAATAGGACTTGTAGCTGAGTGTGGTGATAGTGAATGTATCGCTGGAGATCGGGGATGTCCAGTTGGAAATACTTTGTTCTTAACCACTTCTGCTTTACAAGTTGGAGAAGTTTATTACATATGGTTAGATGGATGTGCTGGTGATCAGTGTGATTTTGATATAGATGTAGATCATGCGCCTTTCGAGTTGGATGAGCCTCTTTCGATTTCTGCTTATAGCGAATGTAGAAGCAAATGTCTTACTGAAGATTGTAGTTCCATTACAGCTTGCGATGAGATTGAGCAGATTACAGTTTGCCCAGGCGAAACAGTCATCTTTTATCCACGACACGATGGTGATGCGGATTCAGATTATGGAATATACGATGATGAGTGCTCTTTTTATTCACCCAATTTTAATGCAAATCTTATTTATGATTTCTACGGCGTTTCTTATGAGGTTAACGTCTTGGATAATGGTGGGCCTGAGTTGCGTTTGATAATTCCAGACGGTATAAACGGCCATCCAGATTATGAGACAGAATTGTGTTTGCTTTCTGTTTCTGTCTCCAATGATCTTTGCAGTAAGGAAACAAGTGAGATTGCTTGCATTACTGTGATAGTGAATACTCAAGAGGAAGAAAGATATGACTACCAAGTATGCAGAGAAGATATGGAAGGCGGTTGGACTGTTCCTACTTTTGATGATCCTAATGGTGATGGTCTGTCATGGCTAGGAGACCCTGTTGTCAATTTTAATACTAATGACTGGGATCTAAATTGTTATACGCAGGTTTCTTTAGATCCTAATTGTGAATGTCCCATAGAGCAAACTTTATGTATAGAGGTGTTGAGCGATTTACGGAGGCATGATCTGTATATGTATGATTGCCAGTTTGATAATGACGATGAATACGAGTGGATTTGGGAGAACAATGAAACATACCTTCTTAGTAAATATGAAGTAAGCAGTATAATATCTTTTCCTGAAAACTCTCTGTTGGTTGATTGGGATGATGAATTCTGTGACACGACAATGTACATTACTGTCCATTCCTACGATGTTGGAGGTCAATTGGAGCAGATAGCTTGTGATCCAACTCTATCGCAAGCAACTTATGCATTCGAGTTAGATTTGGCTTTTCAAGAAGAACCATTCTACAATAATTGGCCTAATATATCGAGGATAGGTGATGTCGTTTGGTTGGATTCTGATAGATCAGTAATTGCCACTTCAGCTGCTGGAACTTTTATAAAGCAAGGAGATCAGCCCATTGAAGTTTATATAAGAGTAAATTATTCATTTCATAATGGTGTCTGGGGAGAGGGTCTTTTTGCGCAAAGTACTTCATGTGAAAAAACATTCGGTCCATACGTCTTGACATCAAGGTGTGATGGAGATAAGACAGCCACCTGCCCGACCTGGGCTGAAGGCATGACATTGGAGGTCAACGGTATTACCCAAGATTGCGAGAATAACACCTGCACCATCACAGAAAGTGATTTCATTCGCTTGACTGTTTCTGAAAATTTACTGCCAGATGGCGGCACAATAGAATGGTGGGTGGATAGTGATCCAGATTTTCTGCCCAAGCAAGATGGAACACGGCTAGGCAGTTCTCAGATCAGCAGTAACTGGCGACAGGGACAGCAGTATGCAGAATTGCTTGCGATCAATTACAGAGATCCGCTCAACAGTTCTGAATTTTTCGTGGTTGGCACGGGCTCAGGCTTGGAGATCGATAATTTTCTGATAGACTTGGATGAGAATTGTGATCCGACTTGCTCACCCGACTGCATGGACGAAGTGTACGGTAGTCAATGCCCTTGGCAAAAAATTGATCAGCAGATCTTTTCAGATTGCCCCAATGTCATAGCTGTAGGCCAAGGAGATTTTGTACCACCCAATTCGATTCTGGTGGTCTTGCTGGATAAGGATAATACGTTACAAAGATCAGCAGATGCCTTGTGCAGTCTGGACGGTTGCATCTATGTGTTATACAATGAATGTGAGCGCTGCTTGGATGCCTTTGAAGATGAAGGGAATGCCAGCTACACGATTTTCGGTAACGGCTACAGTTCCACTTTGACTTACACGGCCAACCCAGACGGCGGCAGTGTGAACAGCAATGGAGATTACATTTTTGAAAGAGACAGCTTGCCAGCTGTCAACCAAATAGTGATTGATATCACCGCTACAGTAACTGAACAAGTAATAGATTTACCTTGCGCAGAATTCAGTGGTCGACAATATGTAAAAGGGATCATCGTCAGTGATAATTTCAATTCTGATTGCTGTAGTCCCTATACACCCACATTGAACTTTGATCTGGATTGCCCGAGCACCGGCTCGACCCTGACTTGGCTGGACACCAGCCAATTGCCAAGAGACATAACAATCAATAACGGAATGTGCAGTGCTGCTTATGTATTTCCTAATAGTGCTTTTTCAGACGGCACTAACAGTTACGCCTACCCACTGCCGAGCACTGCCTACGCAAGCAGTTGTACAGGTCCAGTGAATTTCACTTCGACCCATACGCCACAATCAGGCTTCAATGAAGGTAGTACCAGAGTGACCTATACTTTGAATGATGGCTGCGGCAATCAGTTGACCGATGGTTTCACGATAACGATCACCTGCGATGCCCAGCCGCCAAACCCGCCGAGCACAGGCGTCTTCCAAGATTTTCCTTTCTTGAATAATCTGGTGGATCAAGCTGATTGTGCTGGCACGACGATAAGCGTCTACGAATCTGGCATATATAATTACATCCACGTGCAGACAATGGACGGCGGCAAGTTATATTTCCAGGACGGTACTTTGTATTGTACGGATGTACAGAATTTTGATTGTGTGCAGGCCTATGGGCTAGGCGCAGCAGTAGAGGTGTGGGAGTGTGATGATGTGGTGACACCACCAGGACCGAACCCGAGCATAGCTCCAGAATTTTTCGATGACTTTCCATTCTTAAATAACCTTATAGATCTCAGTGACTGCGGAGGCACGACGGTGAGTCTGTTCGAGCAAGGCATCTACACCTACATCTATGTGGAGACCGTAGACGGTGGTACTTTATATTTCCAAGATGGCACTAAATATTGTACAGATGCGCCGGGCTTCAGTTGCGTGGCAGCTTATGGTTTTGGAGCGGCGTCAATGGTATGGGTTTGTGATGGACCAGGCGGCGGTGGGCAGATGACAACACCGGAATTATTTGTGAATTATCCTTGGCTGGAAGGCATCGTGGATTTATCAGATTGTGAGGATGCCGTGGTATCAGTATACAGCAGTGGGAATTCGCTTTTCTTTTTTGTGAATCAAGATGGTGTGACGACGATGTATGCAGAGACGGGTCAGTTCTATTGTCAGGATGGGCCGGGCTTCAGTTGCTTGTCTGCGTATGGCTTCACGGCAGGTGATCTGGAGGAGACTTGGGAGTGTGAGGGCTTGCAAGATGGAGAGCTGATAGAGCAGAGAGAATGGCTGGATGAAGAACTATTTTCTGTGCAGGTTTTCCCTAATCCGTCTAGTGATTTATTCTATATTAAATCGGAGAGTGTGATAGATGATGTGCAGCTTTTTTCTGCAAGTGGGGAGCGGGTAGATTTAGAGTTAATCGAAAGAAGTGAAAAGCTTTGGATTGTAAGTGGGAGAAACTTGTATTCAGGTGTTTATTTTCTGAAATCTAATTCTGGCAGTAATGAAGTCATTGAGCGAATTATTAAACTTTAGATCTTTTAGTTCTTTATAAATGTTCTAAGAGGCCTTTCGCAAGAAAGGCCTCTTTTATTGTATTTCCATAATTTTTTGCGAAGTATTATTTAATGCAAATGATTCTCCAATTTTCTTATTCCACATGACTTTGGAAAGTGGTGCATCGGGCGACATGGTATAATAATTCTTGTTGTCGATTGATATCTTACCGAGACCTATGGCAATGAAATAGTTGGCTTTGTCAGTTATGACAATTGCTCCAGCTTCTACTTTGTTGCATGGACTCTTGTTGAGCCTCTTAAGTTGTACTTCCAGTTTTTTGGAATTCATCAGTACGGCATTTATTCTATCATCTTCTGCTTGGAGTCTTTCTCTACTGGTTTCAAATTTATCTCCGGCGCTACTCTTGGTATCTGATAATTTGGATTCAATTATATTCTGGAGTAGTTGCTCAGCGCTGGATATATTTTTGGCTATTTGCTCTAGGCAGGTATTAGTAAGGCGTTGTTTGAGCTTATTTTCAGGAATAGATCGGGACATTGGAAGATATAAGTGCACTAAGTTACTGTAATAGATAATAAAAATTGATTCTACGTTTTAAGAGTTTGAGAACTCAATGGTGAAGGAATTTGTAAATTGCCATTTAATGATAAATAACAAATGAAAATATTGGAAGCCATATTTTACAGTTGGTATCCTCCTGTTTTGACACTGATTATCTTTTATTTGCTTTATTTGGCAGTAAGCAAAATTCTAGAGCGACAGGCCAAGGGTAAGACGGATAAGGGATTGATTAAGTCTATAGTTCTTTTTTCTATTGCCTTGCTTGGTATAATCAGTGTAGTTCTAGCCTTACCCTTGGGTGAGCAAAAAGAACAAATAACTAGTCTGATTGGAATCGTTTTATCTGCTGTGTTAGGACTGAGTTCTACCACCTTCATTGGTAATGCGTTAGCAGGTATAGCATTGAAGCTGCGTGGAAGTTTCAAGCCAGGTGACTTTATAACAGTCAACGAGATTTTTGGGAGAGTGACTGAACAGGGGTTGTTTCATACTGAAGTGCAGACCATTAATAGAGATTTGACTTCCTTGCCCAATATGTCTTTAGCAAGTAATGCGGTGCAGGTTACGCGTTCTTCAGGGACATTTATCAGCGTAGAATGTTCTTTGGGTTATGATGTTAATAGATTGAAGATAGAAGAAGCGATGCTCAAAGGAGCTAAGGATGCAAGCTTGGAAGAACCTTTTGTTCATATCATCTCCATGGGAGATTTTTCCATTGTCTATCGTATTCATGGCCTACTCAGGGATGTGAAGTCGATAGTAAGTGCTAAGTCACGATTAGCAGGCTCAGTTATAGATGCATTACATGAAGCTCAGATTGAGATAGTTTCTCCTACTTTCATGAATCAAAAACAAATAGGAGAAACAGTATACATACCTAAGAAGTATATTGTGCAGGATAGAGGAGTAATCGAGGAAAATACACCTGAGTATGTCATCTTTGATAAGGCTGAGGAGGCTGAGAACATAGAGAAACGTAAAGATATAGTGGCTGAATTAGATGAGAGACTCAGATTAGAAAAAGAGAAACTAAAGAAAGCTGATAACGATACTGACAAAAGCAAACTACAAAACAAAATCAACAAAACAAGGGAGCTTAAGATCAAACTAATGGACAAGATAGATGTCAGGATTGAAGAACTTGATAAAACAAAATAGAGCAGAACAGATATACCTAGTATCAAATAATAAGAGTTGTTTCTTCCTATTTTTGGTATTTTCTTTATCTCTGCCCTACTAATTGGTTTAATCTAATAATGAATTGTACTCTCTAAGAGTACAAATAAAGTTTAATGAAGTGAGACCTTAACAAATTATCATTCCATAGTCGAAATTCTACACCAATATCCATTGTCATTTCCATCAGAAAATGTTGCCTCAAGTTGCTTGGTCAATAATTGTATGAGTTGTGAGCCGAATCCAGTTTCTAACTTGGTATGGCCTATTCCGTTATCTTTGATGGTTAGGCGAAACCGCTCGTACTTTCCCTTGGAAAAAGAGATTTCAATTTTACCGTTGTTTTTTTCAGGGAATGCATATTTGAAAACGTTAGTCAAGAGTTCATTGATGATGAGACCTAGAGGGATGGCGGTATCGACATCTAATTCAGTCTCAGTCATATTTATGTTAATGTCAATTTCTTGTTCATTAGTAATACAAGCATCTTTCAGATTATTGGCTAGTCTGAAGATGTAATCTTTCATCTCTATCCCTGCTAAATTGTCTCTCTGGTATAGATTCTTATGGATAAGAGCCATTGACTCCACTCGTCGCTGGCCTTGAGATATGGCTTCCTTTGCGTCTTGGTCTGTGATGTTGGCAGATTGTAGATAAAGCAGACTGGATATCGTCTGCAGATTGTTTTTTACGCGATGGTGAATTTCTTTAAGAAGTGTTTCGTTCTGATCACTTTTAGTCTGAATAATTTTGTTTTTCTGTTCGAGGATATTATTAGTCTCTTTCCTACGCTGAATATTGCTAAATAAGCTGAAAGTAAGAATACATAATAATAAGGCAACCCCAATAAATACAAATCGTCCTTTCTTTTCCTTCAGTATTTGATTGTTCAAAAGAAGTTTTTCATTATTGTATTTTAAGCTATCAGCAATTGATTTTTTTTGATATTCGAAATCAGCAGTTATAGAAGCTAATTCAACCTGAGTATCTGAAGTCAATAAACTGTCTTTTAGTATTACGAGTTGAGATAGGTTGTCTAGTGCTTTCTTATTGTCATTTAATTTGGTATAAGCTTCCTGCTTTATTTTAAAGACTGACATTTGTATTTGATACTCATTTATATCAAGGGCAAGATCATATGCTTGGTCAGCTATCTTGATAGCCTTTTCGTGATTTCCTGTCTTGTTGTAATAGCTAGCCCATTTTTCTAATGAAAAGCATCGACTCAGGTCATACTTCGTTAGGGTATCAATGGAATCAGCCTTGGACAAATATCGACTGGCATACTCGTCTTCATCGAGTCTGAGGTATAATTCTGCGACTGATCTGTATAGTCCAGCAGTATGAATCTGTTCTTCCCTAGTAAATACACCTTCTTCATTTCGAATTTTAATAGCTTCAAATAATTTTTCTTTTGCTATACTGAGATCTTCATCTTTCGTCCCCATGTATGAATTACCCAGCATGGAATAATTAATAGCCGCCATGTGTTTATAGTCGATATCCAAAGATTTGTCTATGGCCGCTTGAAAAGTTATTCTTGCTTTTTTCAAGTTACCTTGTTCTTTATATATGTTGGCAATCTTGCCTAGCGCCGTCACAAGAAGCTTGACTTGATTATCTTGTTCATATAGTAATGCACTTTCTTCAAGATTCCTCAGAGCGCCTCTGAGGTCACCTATCATGGTATAGAGTTGTCCTATTGCCAACAAGGCATCTCCTTGATTACTTGGCAAGTTCGCTTCTTTTCCTATTTCGTACGCTTTTTGGAAATGCATGAGAGCTTTATCATTGTCTTTGTTTGCCCAATGGATATAACCAATCTTAACCCATACGACTGCACGTCCCTTATGAAAATCTGTTGCAGTAAACCCTTTTTCTGCTTCTTTATAATGAATAATGGCAGAATCATCATCTCCTTTCATTCTGTGCAAGTTGCCGAGCAAGTATTCCGACTTGGCAATAATGGTGGCATCTTTAGTTTGTCGAGCATACTTCAACCTTTCAGTCGCATAGGTGATGCTCTTGTCGATATTACTGGTCTGAAAGTATTTTACCACTTTGAGTAGGTTCCTTACTTTCTCAGAGGGCTCTATCTCTTGAGTTTTTGTGACAGCTAATAAGGAGTCAACATTTAAAGTGTCTTGGCTGAGAGCTAGACCTGGAACTATGCATATGTATATCAGTAATAGTTTACAGAATGAATTCATAAGCTTTTCATATGTTGTAAGATACCCAACTAATAATTCATAATGTCTAAATTGTGGTCATAATGTACTAGATATCAATGTTACTAATGTATTTATCAAGCCTAGAATGCTTAGAAATTTAGTAGTTTTTTTTTAATTCAACAATCACTGTGTCATTTGGCTATTGTACACCAATATCCATTGTCATTTCCATCAGAAAATGTTGCCTCAAGTTGCTTGGTCAATAATTGTATGAGTTGTGAGCCGAATCCAGTTTCTAACTTGGTATGGCCTATTCCGTTATCTTT